>ULLI01000037.1_pt1 | contig 55270 bp, 44 predicted proteins | sample 1951351 | NCBI WGS metagenome assembly ULLI01 (sample SAMEA4835520, study PRJEB28245) | human gut metagenome | biome: gut microbiome; material: fecal sample | place: Denmark | collected 2008 | reverse complement strand
TTCCTGCACAACCACGACATCCTCCTTTCGGACCTGGACTGGAAGCTCATCTCCGAGTACGAATACTGGCTGTACCGGCGCAACGTGGCCAGGAATACAGTCTCATTCTACATGCGCATCCTGCGCTCGGTCTACAACAAGGCTGTCAAGGAAGGGCTCATAGTCCAGAAAAATCCGTTCAAGGACGCATACACCGGCATTGAGCACACGAGGAAAAGAGCCGTGGACGAGGATGTTATGCTCCGACTCATATCCATGGACCTGAGTTGTTCGGAAGCACTGACCCTCGCCAGGGACCTGTTCATTTTCAGCTACTGTGCAAGGGGCATGGCCTTTGTAGACATAGTGTTCCTGCATAAAAGCGATATTACGGGCAATATCCTGAGATATGTCAGGAAAAAGACCGGACAACAGATGTGCATCAGGATAGAACCGTGCCTGCGCTGCATTATAGACAGATACTCGGCAATCACGGCCGATTCCCCCTACGTATTCCCGGTCATCAAATCCACCGATACGACAGAAGCCTACCGCCAGTACCAGACAGCTCTGGGATACCACAACCGCAAACTCAAGAGAATAAGCCGCATGCTCGGGCTGGACACCCCGCTGTCCTCCTATGTGAGCCGCCACACCTGGGCCACGACAGCCCGCAACCGCAACACCCCCATCGCAGTCATCAGCTCAGGCATGGGACACACATCCGAACACACCACACAGATATACCTGGCGGCCATCAGCGACTCGGTAATCGACCAGTTCAACCATCACATACTCGACCCGCTCAACAGGGCGGTGGAGAATATGTAAGGGCATATTTTGCAAGAAACTTTAGATAAGACACGAATAATTCCTTAGATTTGCAGTCTGACACTATGATAGCTGCAGCACAAAATACAACTTCAGAAACTCCAGTTCAATGGTTTGCCATGAGCGCAACTTTCCGCCGGGAAATCAAGGCCAGGGCCTTGCTTGAAGCCGCCGGGATCGAATGCTTCATCCCCATGAAGTACATGGCGGTAACCAAGCGCGACGGCCGGAAAGCCAAAGAACTGGTTCCCGCCGTACACAACCTGATCTTCGTACATGCCAGGAGAGAGGAGATTCAGGCCGTAAAGGCCGACATCCCGTACCTACAGTGGCTCACCCGTCCATGCGACGGGCGCAACATACCCACCATCGTCCCGGACAAGGACATGGAACAGTTCATCCAGGTCACCCGGGACAGCAATGAGAAGCTGGTCTACCTCCGTCCCGACGAAATAGACCTCCGCAAAGGTACTCCCATCCGGATCCTGGGCGGCCCGTTCAACGGCATTGAGGGTACATTCATCAAGATACAGGGCCACCGCAACCGCCGCGTCGTAGTCATGCTCAAAGGCATCATCGGCGTTGCCATGGCAGAGGTGACTCCCGACCTCATCGAGGTGCTGTAAAATAAAACTCAGAATATCAGCTCCGTCTCCCCCGGTGCACAGAGATCGCAGATGCCGCATGGCCTGCACTGTTCCTGGCCGAAGTAGGCGGAGAGGCGGCGGGAGCGGCAGGCGGACTGGGCGGCGGAGCGGTCGCTGACTGGAGAGATGTAGGTGTACATGGCGTCGAGACGCTCTTTGAAAAGACGCTTGCGCTGCTCGTAATTCTTCTCCGACAGATAGAGATTTCCGGGTGTGAGACGCTCTCCAGAAAAACAGATCAGGGGTGAGCGGGCCCTCGGAATGTAGCGGAGGACTCCTGCTCGGGAAAGCTGCAGCAGCTTGAGCTTCACCACACGGGAAGGCTGCTGGATGACGCGGGCGATGTAATCCTCGTCTATGGACACCATGTGGGAGAACAGACCGGGATAGATACGCATTAGGGCCTTGACGAAGGTATCCAGGGAAGGGTCCCTGAGCTGGATACGGTAGAGATCATCCCGGCTGACTGTGAAAGTGATGCGCGTGGGATTGTCAATCTCGTCGGTAACGCTCCAGTAACCGGCTGTCTCGATGTACTTTATGGCATTATAGGCCATGGCGGCGCCAAGCTTGTAACGGCGTACGAACTCCATGAGGTTGAACTTATATACAGCCCCGGCCCCGTCCTCATAGGCTATATTGAAGAACTTGTACATCTTCTGGTAGATGTCCGCCATATAGTCCAGGCCGGGGAATGTTGTCTGATAGATGGATTCCAGACGTCTGATGTCCGATTTGTTCCACAACAGCACTGCCCAGGAACGCAACCCGTCCCGTCCGGCCCTCCCTGCCTCCTGATAGTACGACTCCACTGCCTCAGGCACGTCAAAATGACAGACGAACCGGACATCCGGCTTGTCAATCCCCATTCCGAAGGCATTGGTGGCGGCGATAACCCTCAGGTCTCCCCTCTTCCATTTTTCCTGAATGCTGTTCCTCTCCTCCTTGCTCAGACCGGCATGGTAGAAACCGGCCGACTCTCCCTGCGAGCACAGGAACGAGGCCACGTCCCTTGCCGCCTTCCTCTCCCTCACATACACAATACCGGAACCCTGAACCGACCTGCACACCGACAGCAGCGTCCCGAACTTGTCTTCGGTTTTCCGGACTATATATGAAAGGTTGGGGCGCTCGAATCCGGAACAGATGATATTGTCCTCGGGGAAATGCAGCTTATCTTCTATATCCTTGGCCACCTGAGGAGTGGCCGTGGCCGTCAGGGCTATGACAGGTACTCCCGGCAGCAGCTCCCGGATATCGGCAATCTGGAGGTAGTCGGGCCTGAAGTCATAGCCCCACTGCGAGATGCAGTGCGCTTCATCGACCACCAGAAAATTCACCTGCATCTTCTGCACCCGCTTCCGGAAAATCTCGGTCCGCAGCCGCTCGGGAGAAAGGTAAAGGAACTTGTAATCACCGTAGACGGCATTGTCCAGAGTGATGTCTATCTCCCTGCGGGTCATTCCTGAATGCACCGCCAGGGCCTTGATGCCGCGGGCGCGGAGATTCTGCACCTGATCCCGGATAAGGGAGATAAGCGGGGACACTACGACAGCAAGACCGTCCCGCATCATGGCCGGAAGCTGGAAGCACAGCGACTTTCCCCCTCCCGTCGGCAGGATGGCCAGCACGTCCTTTCCGTCCAGAGCGGAAGATATAATCTCCTCCTGCTTAGGCCTGAAGGTCGTGTATCCCCAGTATTTTTTCAATATTTCCTTCACTTTGGCAAAGATAATGAATATTTTGGCAAAATATTTGCATACGTGCGGTTGAATTTCGAGTTTTTTTTAAAGGATACTGATTAAATAAATAAACTTAACAACGTAACACAGTGGCTAAAATCGATTTAACCAAGTACGGCATCACAGGGACGCCCGAAATCATCTACAACCCCTCTTACGAGGATCTCTTCAAAGCTGAGATGGATCCCTCTCTCACCGGTTATGAGAAAGGACAGCTGACAGAGCTCGGTGCCGTAAACGTAATGACCGGTATCTACACCGGACGCTCGCCTAAAGATAAATTTTTCGTAATGGACGAGACCTCCAAGGACACCGTATGGTGGACTTCGGACGCATACAAGAATGACAACAAGCCCGTGACCAAGGAGACCTGGAAAGTCCTCAAGGACCTCGCTTCCAAGGAGCTTTCCAACAAGAAGCTCTATGTGATGGACACATTCTGCGGTGCCAACGAGAATACCCGTCAGAAGATCCGCTTCATCATGGAGGTGGCATGGCAGGCACATTTCGTAAAGAACATGTTCATCCGCCCCACCGACGAGGAGCTGGCAAGTTACGGCGAGCCTGACTTCGTTGTCCTCAATGCCTCCAAGGCCAAGGTAGAGAACTATAAGGAGCTCGGTCTGAACTCCGAGACTGCAGTAGTCTTCAACCTCACCGAGAAGATGCAGGTAATCCTGAACACCTGGTACGGCGGTGAGATGAAGAAGGGTATGTTCTCCTACATGAACTACCTCCTCCCCCTGCGCGGCATCGCTTCCATGCACTGCTCCGCCAACTGCGGCGAGGACGGTGACACAGCCATCTTCTTCGGTCTCTCAGGTACAGGTAAGACCACCCTCTCCACAGATCCCAAGCGCCGCCTGATCGGTGACGACGAGCACGGCTGGGACGATGACGGTATCTTCAACTTCGAGGGCGGCTGCTACGCCAAGGTCATCAACCTCTCCAAGGAGAACGAGCCCGATATCTACAACGCCATCCGCCGCGACGCTCTCCTTGAGAACGTGACTGTGGACGCCAACGGTAAGATTGACTTCGCCGACAAGAGCGTTACCGAGAACACCCGCGTATCCTACCCTATCTACCACATCAAGAACATTGTTAAGCCTGTATCGAAGGCCGGTCACGCCTCCAAGGTCATCTTCCTGACCGCAGATGCGTTCGGAGTTCTGCCTCCCGTATCCAAGCTGACCCCCGAGCAGACCAAATACTACTTCCTGAGCGGCTTCACCGCCAAGCTCGCCGGCACAGAGCGCGGCATCACAGAGCCCACCCCTACCTTCTCCGCATGCTTCGGAGCAGCATTCCTCTCCCTGCATCCCACCAAGTACGGTGAGGAGCTCGTGAAGAGAATGGAGAAAGTAGGCGCCACCGCTTACCTCGTGAACACCGGCTGGAACGGTACCGGCAAGCGTATCTCCATCAAGGATACCCGCGCCATCATCGACCGTATCCTCGACGGCAGCATGGACAAGGCTGAGACCACAACCATCCCTTACTTCAACCTTGCCATCCCTACCAAGCTCGACCAGGTGGACACCCACATCCTCGATCCCCGCAACACCTACGCTACCCCCGAGGAGTGGGAGGTTAAGGCCAAGGATCTCGCCGGACGCTTCGTGAAGAACTTCGAGAAGTTCACTGGCAATGAGGCTGGTAAGGCTCTTGTAGCTGCTGGTCCCAAGCTCTAATCCGATGCGTCATAACGGGCAAACTGCTGCGTTGCCTTCGGTATCATGGCTCAGTCATTTACAGAAGTAAACTCCTTCGCCCTGAACCTCGACGCCTTGCATTTTACCCATTCTGACACATCTCAAAACTGACATTAAAAGAGGGGTGACCTGTTAAAGTCATCCCTCTTTCTTTTCTCTGACAACGAATGAAAATGAGACGCGCAATGCATATCGCACTTTATGTTCTGGCGGCCGTAACGGCTGTATTCCTGATATTCCTGCTGACAGCAGTCATCACCGATTACCGTCCCGCCGAAAGGGAGGTGCTGCAGGACCGCTCCGGCATTTCATCCGGCACCACGGAGATACTCCCGGACTCCCTCTCAATCCTCTGCTGGAACATCGGCTACGGCGGTCTCGGCGACGACATGGACTTCTTCTACGACGGCGGCACCCAGGTACGCACGTCCAGGGAGCGGACTCAGGCCAATATCGACGGCATCATAGCGGAGATACGCCGCCACGGTCCGGACATCATCCTCCTTCAGGAGGTGGACGAATGCTCGAGGCGCACTTACCGCATCAACGAGGTGGAGATGCTGCGCGAGGCTTTCCCCGACTATCACATTTTCCTGGGATACAATTACAGATCCTTCTTCGTCCCCATCCCCCTGAAGGCTCCGATGGGACGGGTCACCAGCGGAGTGGTCCTGATGTCCAGGGTTGCCCCGGAAGAGGTGGTCAGGTGGCAATACCCCTCCCGCTTCCCGTGGCCTGTCAGCATGTTCAACCTCAAGCGCTGCCTCCTTACTGCTACATTCCGCCTCGCTGACGGCAGCAGCCTCGTCATCGGCAATACCCACAACACCGCCTACGACACCGGAGGGATGCGCACCGCCGAGACCCGATGGCTGGGAGAGCTGACAGCCCGCCTCGCCTCAAAGGGCATACCGTTCATCATCGGCGGCGACTGGAACCAGTATCCGCCCGAGTACACACCTTCGGCCGCCGAGACCAGCGACCCGCATTTTACCACCGTCGCCCTCGACACAGCCCTACTCCAGGGAACAGGCCGCATCGCATGGGATTCCTCGGCCAAGACCCTCCGCCACCTCAACATTCCCTACGGACCGGAGTCCGTCCTCACCGTCACCGATTATTTTTACATCTCCCCTGACGTCCGGACAGACAGCGTCCGTACCATTGACCTGAGCTACAGATACTCAGACCATCAGCCCGTCCTCCTGCACTGCAGGATATAAAAAAGGGTGACTGAATCAATCATCAGCCACCCTAAATCTAAGGATTCAAACAATTATTTCTCCAATACCCTGACAGTGTTGGGCTTAGGGGTAGAATGAGATAAGGCCTTGGTTCCGAATGCACCATTGTACCAGTTGACAAATTCGTCAGCATCATGTGATGCTCCTTCCTCTGTCACTGTAAAAGGCTTGCTGCGCCATACCTTGGTATAGGCTCCGTTCTTGTCTATGGCAAATCCGGCAATCACGCACTCCTGGCCATACGACATGATGAATACTGTAGCCGGATCTGTAACCGAATAATTGTTCATCAAGTCCATCTTGATATCATTATCGCTCATAGAGGAAAGAGCGCTGCGGTCATACATATTGTAATAATACTTGTCGATGGACTCAAAGTCAGCTTCCTCCTCCATGGGCATGACGCAGTCCCAGCCACCTACATAGAAACCGTACTCATCCGGCATCAGCTCGGCAACTTCCTCAATAGAATACCATTTGTCAAAGTTTACCTGAAATGCTACATTGGATGTCGCTTCCTCAGGAGTGGTGAAGATGTGCTTGAAGAGAGATGTTGTCACAGTACCTCCCGAATATCCGAATGCGAGTATCATATAATCAGTATCCGCATTAAGTCCGCTTAGATTTTCGGTTCTATCGCCGGAGTAGACATTATATATCGGATAGTAATCAATAATCATCTGGAGAATCTCCTCATCGGTGTAGCCTTCGAAACTTACGGGATCGGTCTGTACCCACACGTATGAATCATCATTGGTTGTAGTAATGTTCAGTGTCGCTGTATGGGCCGTCACATTAGTGGTTTCCATTGTGATAACATTGTCCGAAGGCTCTACCTTCTCTGTATCGAATGTCTCATAGTATGGTATGGAGCACAACTGAGGAGTCTCATCAAGAGCAAATACTACAACTGTATACTTCTTCTCCGGCTCAAGGTTGAATGTATTAGTAAATACTCCCTTATATCCTGAAACCATCAGAATAGTTTCAGGATCCATACCCATGCCTAGATAAAGAGCGATATCATTCAGATATAACTGATAGCATGCTGTAAGCATGTCCACCTGCTCGGGATCAAGTCCCTCCAGTATATCCACATAGTACCATCCGCTGTATGTACCGGGGTCTACTGTAAGAGTCGCCGCTGCGCCGTTGACATTGAGATCAACCTTGAAATCCACATCAATGGTCTCTATCTCATTGGTCTCAGTTTCTTCCCTCACGATATCGGTCAGTCTGGTCTTCGTCTCTATATCTATTCCGTACGCATATACGGTAAATGCTGTTGCGGGTAATACGGGAGACTCTACGTGATCTATCATATCACCTTTGACGATAATGCTTTCCAATGCGATACCCTCACTTTCAAAGTATGTCATATCGTCATTGAACAGATCGTCATCATTAGGAAAACCTGCGACGTATTCTGTCGGTGACACAAAGAAAATATAATCCATTTCCTTGTCCAACGGAATAATGTCAAAAGTAATGCTGGATGTCTGCACATCCTTCACCGTAATCTCGAACGGGGCCGGCTGAGGCTCTGCAGGCTCCTGAACGACTGCGAAAGAAACTTCTCCATCAAGGCCGGGATAAGCCACATTGAACTCCGCTTTACGACTTTCCTCAGTCTCATTCTTTGCAACTGTAAGGGTAATCTTACCTGCTACCGCGACATCAATATCTGATATCCAGTCAACAGCTTCCACTGGTTCAACAGCGATTGTGGTGCCCTCAACGGCATTCTCGAGGGTATAATCCAACGAGACCTGCCCACCGGCAGCACTTACTGCAAGTTCAGTCTGAGAGAGTTTCAGAGATGGTGGAAGAATTTTCTCTTCCTGTTCACACGAAATAATGAGAAATAATGCCGCAAACAGGCATCCGACAGTGATTTTTAAAGAATTCATAAATTTGATAGTTAATTTTAATTGTTAGTTAAAAAATCAACCAGCGGTTATTTTCTAAAAAAGTGTTTGTCAAGAATATAAATTTTTAAAAATTTATTACCTTTGTGTCAGATTTAACCAACGATTTAATATTTCTCAAGTCCATCTACAGGACAGGTCGGAAAACAGCAGCCGCTCCCCTTGAATCTGCCGACAACCTCATATAATTGTAGCAACCCTTATTCCCGGCGACGGCCGGTCTCCGCCAAGCGGAAATATCAGCTGCCCCCTAAAATTCCATTGAGAAGACCTCGGACCTGGGCAGACTGACCAGACGGAGGTCCGCAGGCACGGACAGGCCCATGGATTCAAGGCTGCGGAGAGTGGCGTCATAGGCCAGTTCGGGGGTATTGTTGTCCTTGCTGATATGGCAGAGGAAGATGCCGCGCAGGCCGGGATGCCAGAGACGGCGGACGGCTGCGGCGCAGGACTCGTTGCTCAGATGGCCGCAGTCACTGACAATACGGGACTTGAGGTCCGGGGGATAGGGCCCGCCCATGAGCATGTCCAGGTCGTAGTTGGACTCGATGATAAGATAATCGGCCCCGGCACAGATTTCATAGGCATAATCCGGAACTTTCCCCAGGTCAGTCATGAACACGAACCGGGTCCCGAAAAAGTCCAGCCTGTATCCCAGGGTCTGGGTAGCATCGTGCGGCACCTCGAAAGTCAGGCACCTGACTCCCCTCATCTCCGTCTCGAAACCTGGCCGCAGCACCCTGCGCGATCCTCCGATATCCGGTCCTACAGCCTTGTGCCGCGACAGGGCATCATGCAGGCGGGCTGTTGCGTACACCGGCACAGAAAGCCTCTGGGCTACCGAAGCGAGACCGCGGATATGGTCCACATGATCGTGCGTTACAAAAATCATTTCGACGGACGATATATCTGCGCCCGCCCCTGCGAGCCTGGACTTGATAGTCCTGTAGCCCACACCGGCATCCACTATCAGAGCCGTATGCTCATCTCCTATATAGTAACAGTTACCGTTGCTCCCGCTCGAGATACTCAGAAATCTTGCCATACAGGTCTTCTTTGGGACTGAAGAGCAGAGAGTGCAGACCCACTGCCCGTCCGGCCTCCACATTGGCCGGAGAATCATCTATGTACAGAGTCTCTTCCGGTACTATGCCGGAATCATCTATCATTTTCCGGAAAATGGCGCTGTCAGGTTTGGCCACCCTCATCTGATAGGACAGATACAGCCGCTCGAATATCTCCTTGACATCGTAGCCGCGGGCCCTGAAGAGCTTGCGGCAGTAACCCATACCGATAGGATTGGTATTGCTGAGCAGCAGCATACGGTAGTCTTTCTTGAAGCGCATGAGCGCATCTATCCTGTCCTGGGGAATACCGCAGAGAAAACAATTGAGCGAATAGTCGATCTGCTCGTCCGTCACCACCCTGGGACTTCCGTCCGGAGCAGTCATGACTGCCCGCGAGCGGATGATGTCGCGGAACTGCGGAGCCGTTATCCTGCCTGTCTCGAACTTCTCGAAATAGCCCACCTGCCGGTAGGAACGCAGCACGTCCCCGAAATCCTTATAACCTACCACTTCGTTGAACGCCCTGATACAGGCCACACGGTTCAGGGGCACTATCACCCCGCCCAGATCGAAAACCAAATTCTTTATCATACTGTTTTTTCATCTAGTTTCAGGAAAGTAAAATCATACGGGGGCCGGTATATCCCCTTCTCGGTGACAATTCCGGAAATCAGTTCTGCCGGAGTCACATCGAATGCCGGATTATAGACCTTCACCCCCTCCGGAGCCGTTCTCCTGGAAAAATACAGGTCCGTCACCTCGCTCCCGTCGCGCTGTTCCACCGGTATATCGGCGCCGGAGGCTGCCTGTGGATCTATGGAGGATGTTGGTCCCAATATATAAAAAGGTATGCCGTAGTACCGTGCGAGTATGGCCAGTGCACTTGTGCCTATCTTGTTGGCGGTATCTCCGTTGCAGGCCACCCGGTCGCATCCGGTAAATACCAGGTCTACACGGCCGGAAGCCATAAGGGATGAGGCCATGCTGTCGCATTCCAGAGTCACGTCCACCCCAGCCTTCTGCAGTTCGAAAGCGGTAATCCGCGCCCCCTGCATCAGCGGACGGGTCTCGTCCGCGTAGACTCTCGGTGCCAGTCCCCGGCTGTGAGCCAAGTAGATGGGAGCCAAAGCCGTACCATAGCGGGAGACCGCATAGTGACCGGCATTGCAGTGGGTGAGGATTCCCATTCCGGGACGGCTGATAAGCTCCGCGCCGTATCCGGCTATCGCACGGCACATGGCCACGTCCTCAGCCTTTATCGCATCCGCCTCGCTCCTGAGAGCATCCAACACCTGCGGAAGGCCCTTGTCAGCACAGGCTGCGTACTTCCTCTCCATCCTGCGCATGGCCGCCGGGAGATTGACTGCAGTGGGTCTGGAAGAACAGATGTAACGGCTGATGCGGAAGAATTCCTCCCTGACGCGCCCGGAATCAAACCCGGGCACCGTAACCGCCCGCCGGAATGATACGTACAGCCCGTAGGCCGCCGCAATCCCGATAGCCGGCGCCCCCCTGACCCTCAGTTTCGCAATAGCCTCGTAGACCTGCGACTCATCCCTGAGCGTAAGGAACTTCTCCTCCCATGGCAGGAAAGTCTGGTCCACGATCACCACCCCGTCCCCGCCGGGCGTGAGAGCCACACTGTCGTATGTAAAAAGATCGTCCAGCTGCACGGCCGTATCCTCCATTGTACAGACGGTCAGAGCCTTGATATGAGCTCGGTGAATATCACGGTCATGCGGTCGGCTGCCGCATCCGCTGCACGTACCACATCGTCCCCGTTGTTCTCGAAGTCCTCGGCATAGTCGTCATGGGCCTCGTTGGTAATGACAGACATACCGAAGACCGGTACGGAACTGTGCCTGGCGACAATCACCTCCGGGATAGTGGACATGCCTATCGCGTCAGCCCCTATCAGACGGAAATACTTGTACTCCGAGGGGGTCTCATAGCTCGGACCTGTACCGGCCAGATAGACTCCAGTCTTGAGCTCAATACCCTTTTCGCGGCCTATCTCCCCTGCCATGGCTATCAGCTTGGGGTCGTAGGGACGGGTCATGTCCGGAAAGCGGGGGCCGAACTCGTCCAGATTGGGACCGATGAGGGGATTGGGCAGCTTGTTGATGTGGTCGCGGATGATCATGAGGTCTCCCACATGGAAGTCGAAGTTCACACCTCCGGCGGCATTGGAGACTAAGAGAGCCCTGATGCCCAGACGTACCATCACCCGCACGGGGAGAGTCACCTTGTCCATCGGATAACCCTCGTAATAGTGGAAACGGCCCTGCATGGCCATGACGGTCTTCCCGCCGAGAGTGCCGACGATAAAATTGCCCTTGTGGCCGATGGCCGTGGACTTCACAAAGCCGGGAACCTCGGTGTAGGGTATCGTAAGCGGAGCCTCTATCCGGTCCGCCAGTTTGCCCAGACCGCTGCCCAGGATGATGCCCACCTGGGGTCTGAGACCTCCGAGACGGCCTTCAAGGTACTGTACCGCCTCATTTATCACTGTCATTCTGTTGTCCATATCTTATGCGTTTATTTTTCTTAAAAACCTTTCCGTCTCCTCCTTTGCCCTGGCCAGGACCTCTTCCTGCCCCTCTACCCTTCCGCCCTGCATGAGGATGCGGCCGCCGCAGATGAGGGTGTCGATGCAGGAGGAATTGGCTGAATAGATGAAATTGGCCTTGAAATTGTGGGCCGGGACGAAGAAGGGCGAATCCGTATCCACCAGGATAAGGTCTGCCTGAGCTCCTTCCTCCACCACACCGGAATTCAGGCCCAGGGCCCGCGCTCCGTTGACTGTGCCCATTGCCAGCAGCTCGTCCAGAGGCAGGGCCGCCGGATCCTCCCTCCACGCCTTCTGGGCCAGGGCTGCCGTCTTGAGAGCCTCGCGCAGGTCGAGATTGTTCGACGAGCCGGCCCCGTCCGTACCCATGGTCACATTGGCCCCGGCATCGCGCAGTTCATTGTACCTGAACCGCCAGCCGGAGGCCAGCTTGAGGTTGGAGTTGACATTATGCACCACAGTAGTGCCGGACTCTCCCAGCAGGTGTATGTCCTCCTCGTCTAGCCATAAGGTGTGTGCGGCCATGACATCGCGGCCCAGCAGCCCCATGTCGGCCAGCCGGCGGGTCGGAGAGACTCCGTAACGGGCCTGATGCGCCTCGTTTTCCTGACGGGTCTCGGATATATGGGTGTGCAGGAGAAGCCCCCTGGTGCGGGCAAAATCCGCGGCCCAGAGCATATTGTCGTCGCTGACCGTATAATGGGCGTGGATGGATACTCCGAAACGCACCCTTGGAGACCAGGAGCGGGAAGCCGCGTACATAGCCTCGCACTCCTCCCTCTGGAGCCTCTGCTTGCCGGGGTCTCCCCCGTCCAGGAAACAATAGGTCAGATGCGCCCTCATGCCGCTGTCCTCTACCGCCTGCGCGGCCCGGTCTATCCGCCAGTACATGTCGTTGAACGCCACGGTACCGGTACGGATCATCTCCAGGCAGGCCAGACGTGTGCCCCAGTAGACCAGATCGTCGTCCAGGGCAGCCTCGGCCTTCCAGACAGCATCGAGCCAGGCCTTCAGGGGCATGTCCTCGCAGATGCCGCGGAAAAGTGTCATCCCGGCATGGGTATGCATGTTGACAAATGCCGGCAGCACCGTCATGCCGCGGCCGTCGAATACTTGTACACTGTCTCCGCACTGCAGCGCGGAGCCTATGCGGGAGATTACTCCCTCCTTTATATAAATGTCGCAGGAACAGCCGTCCAGAAGGACGTTCCTGAGCAGAAAATTGCCTTTCATATCATCCGTTTCACATCTGTCATAAACAACAAATATAGAAATAAGTGGCGGAAATACGGAATTTTTTGAAAAGAATTTAAAACTTTAAGGAGCGGGGGCGTTGTTGATTAAATTTATAAGCATATTAGATATTTTTGGTATATATTTCGTATATTTGCAAAATGTAAATAGAATTTTGCACGCAATGATAACAAAAGAGTTAATCGCGCCTAAAAGCATTGTGGTCGTCGGAGGTTCGGACGATGTCCACAAGCCGGGGGGAGCTACCCTCAAGAATCTTCTGAACACTCATTATTCCGGAGAGCTGTACGTCGTCAACCCCAAGTGCGACACAGCCCAGGGAGTCAAGTCCTACAGGGACATAGAGCTGCTTCCCTCTGTGGACTGCGCCATCCTCGCCATCCCCGCGAAGATGTGCCTGGCCACAGTCGAGACCCTCTGCAACAAGAAGGCCTGCAAGGCGATTATCATCCTCTCCGCCGGATTCAAGGAGGACAGCAAGGAGGGAGCCGAGTGGGAAAGGAAGATCACCGAGGTCTGCAACTCCACCGGCACGGCCCTCATAGGTCCCAACTGCGTGGGCGTGATGACTCAGCACTATATCGGAGCCTTCATCCAGCCGGTTCCCAAGATCAACCCTATGGGAGCCACGCTCATCTCCGGCTCAGGAGCCACCATCGTATTCATCCTCGAGGCCGCCATGCAGCTCGGCCTGCACTTCAATCAAGTATTTTCCGTCGGCAACTGCGCACAGATCGGTGTCGAGGACGCCCTCGAATATATGGACGAGAACTATGTGCACGGCAAGAGTTCGCCCGTCATAATGCTCTATATCGAAAGCATGAACGACCCGGCCAAACTTGCAAGGCACGCCAGGTCCCTCATCGCCAAGGGGGCCAAGATAGCCGCCATCAAGGCCGGATACAGCGAGGCCGGCAGCCGTGCGGCATCGTCCCACACCGGAGCGCTGGCCTCTCCTGACAAGGCCGTCAACGCCCTCTTCCGCAAGACCGGCATCGTAAGGTGCTACAGCCGTACCGAACTGGTAACCGTTGCAGCCGCCATGATGTATCCCGAGCCCAACGGACGCAGGGTCGGCATCGTCACCCATGCCGGAGGCCCCGCTGTCATGCAGACAGACGTACTTTCCTCCAACGGCATAGAGATCCCCCACCTCTCCGGGCCCAAGGCCGAGGAACTCCTCAAGAAGCTCTACATCGGCTCGTCCACGGCCAATCCCATCGACTTCCTGGCCACCGGTACCGCCGAACAGCTGGGTTATATTCTGGACGCCTGCGAGAACGACTTCGACGTGGACGCCATCACCATCATCTTCGGCAATCCCGGACTGTCGACAGTATACGATGTCTACGACCTCATCAACGAGAAAATCAGGACATCACGCAAGCCCATTTATCCCGTACTGCCCTCTGTAGTCAATGCCCGTGACGAGATCAAGGCCTTCCATGACAAGGGCGGTATCAGCTTCCCCGACGAGGTGGCCCTCGGCTCGGCCATCGTGAAAATCATGAACCGCCCCAAGCCCATCGACGGATGCACCCTGCCCCCTGTGGACAAGAAAATGATCCGCGAGGTCATCGATTCCAACGGGAACGGCTACCTGGCCCCCGATCAGGTACAGCTTCTGCTCGACGCCGCAGGCATCAACCGCAGCCGGGAATACGTGGTCAGCGAGCTGGGCGAGGCCATCGAGGCCGCCAAGGAAATCAAGTATCCCGTAGTGATGAAGGTGGTAGGCCCCATCCACAAGTCGGATGTAGGAGGCGTATCCCTCAACATCACTGACGACAATACCCTGACCTCTGAATTCTACAGAATGATGCGTATCAAGGATGCTACGGGAGTCCTGCTGCAGCCCATGCTCAGCGGTACCGAAGTGTTCGTGGGCGCCAAGAGGGAAGAAAAGTTCGGCCACCTTATCCTCTGTGGTCTGGGCGGCATCTATGTGGAGGCACTCCACGACATCAGCTATTCCCTCTCTCCCGTCTCCAAGGTCGAGGCTGACGAGATGATCCGCGGCCTCAGGGCAATAAAACTGCTCGAGGGAGTACGCGGCAAGGAAGGGGTCAATCTGGTGCTCTTCAACGAGGTCATCCGCCGCGTGTCGGCACTCTGCGCCGCCGCTCCGGAGATATACGAGATGGACATCAACCCCCTGCTGGGCAATTCCAAGTCCATCACGGCCGTGGATGCCCGCATAAGAATTGAGAAGTCGGACGCAGCCATATAGCCGGAAAGATGAACAATCCTTTTAAAAAACTCAAGGACTGGTATTCGGAACAGACCCCCACGACCAAGGGGTTCATCTGGATAGGGCTGCTGCTCATCATAGGCATCATCCTCCGCTGGGACTATATCAGCAAGGAGGTGGTGTCCGCATTCGGATTTTTAAATTTCAACCAATAACAAACACTAATTTTATGGCAACACAAGGAGCTATTGTAGTAGACAAAGAAAGGTGCAAGGGCTGCGGAGTATGCGTAGTCAACTGCCCCACCGGCGCCATTGCCCTCTCCCATGAGGTCAACGGCAGAGGTTACAACTTCCTTTCTCTGGTCAATCCCGAGAAATGCATCGGCTGCGCCAACTGCGCGACCGTATGCCCTGATTCAGTTATCACTGTTTATCGTGTTAAAATCTAAATTTTGAGAATATGGCAGAAAAGATTCTTATGAAAGGTAACGAGGCCATCGCATTCGGAGCCATCGACTGCGGCTGCGACGGTTATTTCGGATACCCCATCACCCCTCAGTCTGAGGTGATGGAAACCCTTATGAAAGTACAGCCCTGGGAGACCACCGGTATGGTAGTGCTCCAGGCAGAGAGTGAGACATCATCCATCAACATGGTATACGGCGGTGCCTGCTGCGGAAAGAAGGTAATGACCTCCTCTTCCAGCCCCGGTATCAGCCTCATGTGCGAGGGTCTGAGCTATATCGCCGGAGCCGAGCTGCCCTGCGTCGTAGTGAACGTAATGCGCGGCGGTCCGGGTCTGGGAACCATCCAGCCCAGCCAGGGAGACTATTTCCAGACCGTAAAGGGAGGCGGACACGGTGACTACCATCCCATCGTACTCGCCCCCGCATCCGCTCAGGACATGTACGACTTTGTGGGCGAAGCATTTGACCTTGCCTTCAAATACCGCAACCCTGCCATTATTCTCGGTGACGGTGTCATCGGACAAATGATGGAGAAGGTGGAGCTCCGTCCCGCCAAGCCCCGCCGTACAGACGAGGAGATCCGCGCCCTGTGCGACTCATGGGCAACCATCGGCAACACAGGCCGCCACGGCAACACCATCACCTCCCTTGCCCTCGACCCTCAGGTACAGGAGAACTTCAACATCAAGCTCCAGAAGAAGTACGCCGAGATCGAGGCCAACGAGGTCCGCTACTCGACCTACATGACAGACGACGCCGAGTATCTGATCGTAGCCTTCGGCTGTATGTCCCGTATCGGCGAGAAGGTAGTGGAGCTGGCACGCGAGGAAGGCATACGCCTCGGACTGCTGCGCCCCATCACCCTCTACCCTTTCCCCAAGAAGGAAATCGACTCACTCGTACCCCAGCTCAAGAACATCCTCTCCCTCGAGCTCAACGCAGGCCAGATGGTCGAGGACATCAGACTGGTAGTCAACGGACGCATCCCTGTAAACTTCTACGGCCGTCAGGGCGGTATGATTCCTGATCCCGAGGAGATCCTGGAAGTCTTCAAGAAAACTATGTAACAAAAGGCAATTATGATGGACATTAACGAAATAATCAAACCTGAGAACAAGGTTTACGGCAAAACCCCCGTACTTAAAGACAATATCCTCCATTACTGCCCCGGCTGCTCCCATGGCGTAGTGCACAAGGTAATAGCCGAGGTCATCGAGGAAATGGGCATCCAGGACAAGACCATCGGTATCTCTCCCGTAGGATGCTCCGTATTCGCATACAACTACCTGGACATCGACTGGCAGCAGGCAGCCCACGGACGTGCCCCCGCCCTCGCGACAGCCACCAAGAGGCTCATGCCCGACAAATACGTGTTCACATATCAGGGTGACGGCGACCTCGCTTCCATCGGAACCGCCGAGGTAATGCACGCCTGCAACCGCGGAGAGAACATCGTCATCATCTTCATCAACAACGCCATCTACGGTATGACAGGAGGTCAGATGGCCCCTACCACCCTGCTGGGACAGGTGACAGCCACCACTCCCTACGGACGTAAGGCCGAGCTCAACGGTTATCCCCTCAAGATTACCGAGCTCATCGCCCAGCTCGAAGGCACCTGCTACGTGACCCGTCAGTCCGTGCAGAACCCCGCCGCCGTACGCAAGACCAAGAAAGCCATCCGCAAGGCATTCGAGAACTCTATGATGCACAAGGGCACCTCTTTCGTAGAGGTTGTCAGCACCTGCAACTCCGGCTGGAAAGTCACTCCCGTAGAAGCCAACAAGTGGATGGAGGAGAATATGTTCCCCTTCTATCCCCTGGGCGACATGAAGGACAGGTAATAATTTTGAGATTTTTCAATCAAATTAAAATTATAATACAGAAATGAAAGAAGAAATCATCATAGCAGGATTCGGAGGACAGGGCGTCCTCTCCATGGGCAAGATTCTGGCCTACTCCGGTATCATGCAGGACCAGGAAGTGGCATGGATGCCCTCATACGGCCCTGAAATGCGCGGCGGTACCTGCAACGTGAGCGTAATCCTCAGCGACAAGAAGATCAGCTCCCCCATCCTGAGCAAGTTCGACACCACCATCATCCTCAACCAGCAGTCCCTCGACAAGTTCGAGTCCCGCGTAAAACCCGGCGGACTGCTCGTCTATGACCCCAACGGCATCACCCACCACCCCACCCGTACCGACATCTCCATCTACAAGATAGATGCCGCCGACGAGGCAGCCAAACTGGGCAATGCCAAGGCCTACAACATGATTGTCCTCGGAGCCTTCCTGAAAGTGAAGCCCATCGTGAAGATGGAGAACGTGACAGCCGGACTCAAGAAGTCCCTCCCTCCCCGTCACCACAACCTCATCCCGATGAATGAGCAGGCCATCAAGGTCGGCATGGACGCTGTAGTCAAGGTCCGCTAATCCGCGCTAAAGCAAACCGAAAGGGAGGTGTGTCGAAATGCAGATTTTGGCACATCTCCTTTTATTTTCCGCCCCTCTTCACCTTATGCCTCAGCTTCATCACAGCAAAATTCAGCTCAATCTCTGTCTCCGTCCCGTTAGTCTGCAGATCCTCACCGAAGAGGTCTGCCATGATGTCCCCGCTTCTCTGCATAAGGGACTTCTGCCCGTACTTGTCCGGACAGGCCGACAGCTCACCTATTGTCCGCGACAGCTCCCGCAGCTTGGCGAATGCCTCTATAATCGAGATAGTCGCCTCTATCGCCTTATCCCCCTTCAGAATAGTCGCCAGCATATACAGGCCCTTTTCCGTAAACGCTTTTGGCAAAGTACGGCTTTTGGGACTATTTGCAATCAAAAAATTTGACCGCAAATCAGCAAACTCCTGATAATCAAGATTGATAATGTAATTTTCAGGAAATTTACGAGGATTATTTCTGACTGCCTGATTTATCTCACGCGTCTCTACTCCGTAAATCTCCGCCACCACAAAGTCCAGGATGACATCCTGCCCTCTCAGGCGCACGATTTTGTCTTTCACCGACTTGTTTTCCAATATTCCCATAGTATCTGATTTTGCCACAAAATTACCTCGTTTTTTTATAAATTTGCGGCACATTAACGTTCGTTGATAAAAATCCAGCAACGAGAAAAGACTAGCCGCCCTCGGCTCTAGAGGGAGGGGCCCGCCGCGGAGCGGTGGGAGGGCCTGGTCTTTTCGACTGCTGGATTTTTATCAGATTAACAAATAACAAACTAAATGGCAACAAATGATATCAAGGTCGGTATATCCGGCACATCGACAACGAAAGTATGCAAGGAGAACTGCGCCTCGCTTATGGGATCCGGCGCACTGGACGTATTCGCAACCCCGGCCGTAGTGGCATATATGGAAATGGCCGCCTGCTATGCGGTGAATGACCTGCTCGAAGAGGGTCTCTCGACTGTAGGTACAAAGATTGACATCGCGCACATCAAGGCTTCCCCGATAGGTGAGACCATCACTGCCAAAGCCACACTCAAGGAGATTGACGGCCGCCGTCTGGTCTTCGATGTAACAGCCAGCGACTCCAAGGGCGAAATAGCCAATGGTACCCACGCGCGGTTCATCATCAAGGTGGACAAGTTCATGGCCAAGCTGCAGTAGGAAGGTTTACAAATGAATCAAGAGGATACCATATCCCGCTCCGACAGTTCGGAGTCCGACGACAAGCAGCAGCCTACCAAGCTCTTCGAGTCCATCCATGCGGGCTTTCCCTCTCCTGCCGAGGACATTCCAGGGACGGCTCTGGACATCAACAGGCTGGTCGTCAAGAATCCGGCATCGACATTCTTTGCCAGGGTCAGCGGGGACAGCATGGAAGGAGACGGCATACGCGACGGGGATATCCTGGTCGTGGACAAGTCAGAGGAGCCTCGCGACGGAGCCATAGCCGTGTGCTTCATCAACGGGGAGTTCACCGTCAAAAGGCTGAAAATCAGCGATGGCTGCATCACCCTATTGCCTTCCAATCCCAGATACAAGGCCATAACGGTCCGCGAAGGGGATGACCTTACCATCTGGGGCATAGTACGTTATGTAATAAAGAAAGTCTGAGGTATCTGTCATGTACGCCTTAGCCGACTGCAACAATTTCTTCGTCAGCTGCGAGCGGGTCTTCCGCCCCGACCTCGAGGGCAGACCGGTAGTCGTATTGTCCAACAACGACGGCTGCGCCATAGCCCGCTCCAACGAAGCCAAGCACCTTGGAATCAAGATGGGACAACCTATGTTCGAGTTCCGTCCCCTCATAGAGTCCGGAGCCGTCACCGTATTCTCCTCCAACTTCGCCCTCTACGGAGACATGTCCCGCCGCGTCCAGCAGACCATTTCCCGCTTTGCCCCGGCTATCGAGGTATATTCCATTGACGAGTCATTCATCGACCTGACGGGCATGACCCCAGACACAGACTTCGACCTCTGGGCCAAGACCGTATCCAGAGAATGCCGCCGCTGCACAGGCATCCCCGTAAGCGTAGGCGTCTCCCCCACCAAGACCCTGGCGAAAATAGCCTCAAAGCTCTGCAAACAGTACCCTGCCACGAAAGGCGGCTGCTGGATGTACCGTCAGCAGGATGTGGAGAAGGTCCTGAAGAAATTTCCCATAGAGGACATCTGGGGCATAGGCAGACGCTACTCCAAGCGCTTCAAGGGCTATTTCGGATTGAAAACAGCTTACGAGTTCTACATGAAGGACGAGGCCTGGGTCAATGCGGAGATGGGCATAGGGGGAGTCCGGACGTGGCAGGAACTCCACGGCATTCCCTGCATCAGCTTCGAGGATACCGCCCAGGCGAAAAAACAGATTATGATCTCCAGGACATTCGCCAAGGAGATAACAGACCTGGACGATCTGTCCGCACAGGTCTCAATGTTCTGCTCCATGGCCGTGGAAAAGCTGAGAAAACAGCATTCATGCTGCGGCAATGTCACCGTATTCATCATGACCAACCGGTTCCACAGAGGAAGCGGCCGGGATCAGTTCGAAAGCCGCATGGTACAGTTTCCCACAGCCACGGACAGCACCTTGGAGATCAACACCGGGGTAATGCGCTCCGTCAGTGAAATGTTCCGTGAGGGCTACGGGTATAAAAGGGCCGGCGTGATGCTGGGGGACATCATCCCGTCAGACAAAGTACAGATGTCTTTTTTCGATGATGTGGACCGTGAACGCCACTCCCGCCTGATGAGTATCATGGACAGCATCAACCGCAGGGAAGGCCGCAACACCATAGGCGTGGCATCCCAGTCCCTTGAGGGTATAAAAATGAACAGGGAGCACCTGTCTCCCTGTTACACTACTGACTGGAACGATATTATTTCCGTAAACTGTCGATAACGGACATATCCCCCGTATACAACGATGCAGGATAAGCCCGGTTCTCATCTCTAAAATGAAAATAGAAATGCGTGTCCGAATGCTTCATGTACCCGTTTCTGGTCACACCTGTCCCGGCATTGGTCAGAACCATGCTCACTTCGCCATATATCTCCTCCACATAATACGCCGGATACCGGTAATAGGTAAAAGTGCCTGTATATTTCACCGTATCGGAGGCTGAGACGAAAAACATATCCACCTTCCCGTCTTCCTTGGTACCTGTCATCTTGGTCTTTGCCTCATACGGTGTCACTTCCGAATCATAGTAACAGAAGTACAGCACATCCCCACGGGCATCGTTGGTCCCTTTCCAGACAGTGCCGGCAAGTACCTCCGGCGGGTCAATCCGCCATATACCGCTGCACGACACGCTCAGGCATGCGGCCTGCAGAACCAATCCGGCAAAAAAGAGTATCCTCCTCATGACTACTTGGCAAATGCCACAGAGCGGGTCTCACGGATAACCGTAATCTTGACCTGACCGGGATATACCATCTCGTTCTGGATCTTTCTGGCAATCTCGTTGGACAGCATCTCGGACTCAGCATCGGACACCTGATCCGCGCCCACGATGACCCTGAGCTCACGTCCTGCCTGGATAGCATAGGTCTTCGTCACGCCGGGATAGGACAGGGCAATAGCCTCCATATCCTTGAGTCTCTTGATATAGGACTCGATCACCTCACGGCGGGCACCGGGACGTGCACCCGATATGGCGTCTCCGACCAGCACTATAGGGGAGATCAGAGACATCATCTCCACCTCCTCGTGATGGGCGCCGATGGCATTGCACACCTCCGGTTTCTCCTTGTACTTCTCGGCGAGCTTCATACCCAGGATAGCATGAGGCAGCTCCGAATCCTCCTCGGACACCTTGCCGATATCATGCAGCAGACCCGCACGCTTGGCCAGTTTGGGATTGAGTCCGAGCTCTGCTGCCATGGTCGCGCAGATATTGGCCACTTCACGCGAGTGCTGGAGCAGGTTCTGACCATAGGATGAGCGGTACTTCATCCTGCCGACCAGCCGGACCAGCTCTGCATGAAGTCCATGGATTCCCAGGTCTATGCAGGTCCGCTTTCCTGTCTCCATTATCTCATCCTCCAGCTGCTTGCGCACCTTCTCCACCACCTCCTCGATACGGGCGGGATGGATACGTCCGTCGGTCACCAACTGATGAAGCGCCAGACGGGCCACCTCCCTGCGGACAGGGTCAAAGGCCGAAAGCAAGATTGCCTCAGGCGTATCGTCGACCACTATCTCGACACCAGTGGCGGCCTCGAGAGCACGGATATTACGTCCTTCACGTCCTATGATACGGCCTTTCATCTCGTCATTCTCGATATTGAACACAGTGACTGCATTCTCTATGGCCGTCTCAGGCGCTACTCTCTGAATAGTATTGATTACTATCCTTTTGGCCTCTTTTGCCGCATTCATCCTGGCCTCGTCCATGACATCATTGATATAGGACATCGCCTGGGTCTTGGCCTCCTCCTTCATGGTCTCCACCAACATCTCCTTGGCCTCTGCTGCAGACATCCCGGCGATATTCTCTATTTTCTCCACTGCCTCCTTGTGCAGTCTGTCATACTCTTCCGCCTTACGGTTGAGCATATCGGACTGAGCCTTCAGATTCTCTCTTGCAGTTTCGTTCTCGGCCTGCTTGCGCTGAAGGTCGGAAAACTGCTGTTTCATCTGCATCTCACGCTGCTTCAGCTTGTTCTCAGTCTGCTGAATCTGCTGGTTCTTCTCATTGATATAACGCTCGTGCTCACCCTTGAGCTGAAGGAATTTTTCCTTTGCCTGGAATATTTTCTCTTTCTTGATATTCTCTCCTTCGAGCTCGGCTTCCTTTATAATCTTGTCCGCCTGTTTCCTGCGAGCCATGTTGACGACCAGTAAAGTCGCTACCACAGCCACAATGGCCACGGCGACTAATAAAATAATTACTAATGTAATGTTCATATCGTATCTGTTTATATATTGAGTTAAAAATTCTCAACTATATAAAGAACTACAACATGGAAAGATAAAGAAAAAAGCCGTTAGAACACTGTTTATCAGAAAAACCTGAAAAAGTAGGATTTGAGCTCCGATTGCGGACTCAGACTTCCAACGTCCGGTATGTACCGAATCCCCTTGCGGGTCACCCAGGCCTGTCTTCATCCATCGAGTAGGCTCAGGATTGTAAATAATGTTGATTTTCGCAAAGAGCGATCTAACGGCTAAAGCTATATGACATCTGTCTCTAAATACTCATCCAACTGCTTGTCCAACAACTGAATCTCCTTGACAATCCTACCCGTCGCATCCTCCATGCGGGCCATCTCCAGCAATACTGCGAACTGTATGAGCACTACCGTAAGTGCCTGTTGGTTGTCCACGAAATTATGTCTCTGCCTGAGATCCGCCAGCTTGTCGGTGATGTTCTTCACCGCACTGCGTATCACACTTTCCTCCTCCGGCAGGACTCTGTATGTAAACTTCCTGTCCAGTATCGTAAAATTACACAAGAACTTTCCGTCTTCCATATCAGTCATTCAACAATGAAATACATTTGTCTATCTCACGCACAAGTCTGCCTATATTCTGCTTAGCTTCTTTAACATCTGCGGCGGACGCCTCGAAGGCGCCGGCCAGCTGCAACTTATCTATCTTCTGTTCTAATTCTTTAATTTTGTTATTACTGTTATTCAATTTTGCCCTGCAGTCCTCTATCTCAGCCTCTTTCCTCTCCAGCGACTGCTTCAGGTCCCTGTTTCTGGCCTTAAGTGTCTCGTATCTGGAGATGAAAAGCTCCAATTTTCTCTTATGGGCTTCGAGCGCTATTTTATAACTTTCGTTCATGATAAAAACTTACGGGCGGCACAAAGTTACAAAAATTATTTTATAAAGCGCCACGAACCGGTCTTTTTCGCACCCGCAATTTCTTTAGGATCTATATCGCCCTGGGCCTCAATAAACTCACAGAGCATCTCCCGTATCTCAGGATAGATTTCCACCACGCGGGAGTCCATCGTCTCCCGGTCCAGACCGGCCTCCTTCAGCAGTCCTCCTGCCCCGCTGGCACGGTAGGATGTCATGGCGACACGGTATGTCCCGGACATCTCAAAAGGCGTACCGTCCCACATGGAGATAATCCTCACACGGCTGCCCTTGGCCGATGAAGGACTGACTGTATAGACCAGACCTCCGGCAGTATCGTAGTTATAGAGATAGTCCGAGCCGGTGATGCGCTTATCGTAGGCCCCCTCAAGATAATCCTTGATTTCCTTTCCCGTCATCTCCACCACATAAAGCAGATTCTCGAAACGGTAGAGGGTAAACAGGTCGTTGAACTTCAGTTCTCCGGCCGGCATCACTCCTTCGGACACCAGCGGAGCTGTGAACGATATGTCCACTCCGGGACAAGAAAGCTGGACATAATGAATCAGCGCCAGATAGTCCGAACGCCGGTCCTTCCTGTAACTCAGGTCCAAGGGAGAGACGAGACGGCCGATTGTCCTGTTGGAGAAATCATATACCGTCTGCCAGTCCTGCCCGAACTCATTCATGTATCTTCCACACGGTTTCAGGTGCCCGACATCGGCTACGGACGGGGATATGCTGAGAGAGACCAGACGGCCTCCTTTCTTCACCGCGGAAATACTCAGCCTGGATACGGCGCGTGCCTTTGAGCCGGACTCGACCACACAGACACTGTCTCCGTCCGCTCCCATCACCTTGACTGCAAGCCGCCGGTGATCATGCGCGGCTATCACCGCATCTATCCCGGGCACATGAGCCGCCAGAAACAGTGCATTGTTCTCAATACTGGGGACATCCTCCTCTCCCAGACCGCAGTGCACCGCCAGAATCACCACATCCGGCTTCTCCCTGCGCCGCACCTCCTCCACCAGGGAGGCTGCAATAGAATCCACGGGGATGAAATCCATTCCCTCGTATTTGTCCTTGGAGATCCACGACTTCACATTGGCATTCGTGAAGCCGATGACAGCCGTCCGCAGTCCGTCCTTCTCCAGGACAGTGTACCTGTCGAAATATGCCCGTCCGTCCTGGAGAGCTACGGCGTTTGCGGCCAGGTAAGGGCAGTCCAGCTCCTCCGCCATACGGTCATACACGGGATGGCCGGCCTCCAGGTCGTGATTTCCGACCACTACGGCATCATATTTCATGAAATTGAAAACCCTGCCTATCAGATGCCTGCCGTCCGAGGTATCCACATAGTTGGAATAATAGACGGCATTGTCCCCCTGAAGATGATCCCCGCAATCCAGCAGTATCACATGATTGTCCCCGTCAGCCTGCCTTAGGCTGTCCACATACGCACATACTGACGCAAGGGATGAATGTTCCGCGGTATCCCCGGTATAGCCCCGCGGGAAAACCGCTCCGTGAGTATCGTTCGTAGCTACAAGTTCCACCCTTACCGTCCTTTCGGCACAGGAGCAGCACAGAAGGACGGAAAGAGCTGCTGAAAAAATTATTGTCCTTATCATATTTATTTAGTTCAATTCAAAATCATCCGCATCCATCCAGGCCGGGAACTTATCCCTGAAACGACGCAGCTCCCTTATGTCCAATGCTGCCCGGAGGAATCCTCCGTCCGGACCGGTGAACCCGTCGAAGAGGAAATTTCCTACGGAACGGCCCTTGTAATCGATTATAAGCGACCCGCCGCAGTAACTGTTCTCGGGACTCTCTCCCACCCTGTTGCAGAAAACCATCCAGCACTGATTCTCCACCGCTCGGGCATGGGCCAGCAAAGAGGCCGCCGCCATGCGCGAGGAAGGCCATGAGGCCACATTCAGCAGCAGGTCGTAGTCATTCGAGGGAGTCCGGCGGCTCCATACCGGAAAACGGAGGTCATAGCATACATTGAGACCGATCCTCCACCCCAGGTACTCCACCGTTTTCCTGGTACTTCCGGAGGCAAATACCTCATGTTCCCCGCTCATCCTGAAGAGATGGCGCTTGTCGTAGAACTCTGTCCTCCCGTCAGGGGCGATAAAATACATGCGGTTGTACACCTTTCCGTCCGCTGCGGTAGGGACAGAACCGGTCACTGCTGCCCGGGATGAAATGGCCAGGGCCTGCATCCACCTCAGGGTGGGACCGTTCTCCTTCTCTGCCAGTTCCGTATTGAAAGTGAAGCCGGTGGCGAAGAATTCCGGCAGGACGATCAGGTCCGGACGGTTATTGTCCCCGCATTGTTCCAGATAGCCTCCTATGAAGGCTTGCAGACGACAGAGGTTCTCCTGCGGAGCCTCCCATACCACCCCGCATTGGCACACTGCTATATTGAGGATTTCCTTCATCGGACTGCCTGTCTTTTGAAGATCCGGTCGACTATCAGGGCGATGGCACCGTCTCCGGTGACATTGCAGGCCGTGCCGAAGCTGTCCATCGCTATGTACAGGGCTATCATCAGACCCTGCATGTCCTCGTCAAAGCCCAGAATGGAGCCGATAATGCCGATGGACGCCATGATGGCCCCGCCGGGCACTCCGGGTGCAGCCACCATCGCTATGCCGAGCATGAAGATAAATTCAGTATAAAGACCCAGGTCGGTGGGCATTCCCGTCATAAACGAGATGGCAAAAGCACAGGCGACGATTTTTAGGGTACTGCCCGAGAGATGAATCGTACCGCAGAGAGGTATCACGAAATCGGCCACCTCAGCCCTCACCCCGTTTTTCTTGGCCTGAGCCAGCGTTACGGGTATGGTCGCTGCGGAGGACTGGGTGCCCAGGGCCGTCATGTAGGCGGGGAGCATATTCTTAAGGCATCTGAGCGGATTCTTGCCGGCCACCGCTCCGGCTATGCAGAACTGTATCAGCAGCAGTGCCACATGCAGTATGAAGATGACGATGATGACCTTGAGGAAGAGCCCTATTATCATCATGACAGTCCCCTCGACGCCCATCTTGAGGAAGATACCGAAGATGTACAGGGGCAGCAGCGGGATGATGACCTTGCGGATAACGAGCATTATCACCTCCCTGAACTCGTTGAGGACCGTACGGAAGGCATTGCCCTTGACCGAGGCCAGGGCCAGTCCCAGGACGAAGGAGAGTATCAGTGCCGACATCACGCCGAAAAGAGGAGGCATGTCGATGACAAAATACGGTTCCAGCCCCTCGGCTGCAGCCAGTGCCTCGCTCGAGGAAAACGATCCCTGCTCCAGGATATGCGGATATGTCAGACCGCAGACGCCGTAGGAGAAGTAACCGGCCAGCACGGTAGAGCCGTAGGCCAGAAGTGTGGTGACTCCCAGCATCTTCCCGGCTCCGCGTCCGAGCTCGGCTATGCCCGGGGCCACAAGCCCCAGAATAAGCAACGGTATGATGAAATTCAGAAAATTACCGAACAATGAGTTGAATGTCACGAATATACGGGCAAGTGCCTCCGGAAAGAAATACGAGCAGCCGATACCGAGCAGTATGGCTATCACGATCTTCAGCAGAAGCGACATCTTTATACGTTTCATAGATTCTAAAGGTCATTAGGAATTTTGGCCGAAGATAGCAATATTTTTCTACCTTTGTATGGATGTAAAGAAAATGTCATGAAACACCGCAAAATAGTAATCATTCCCACTTACAACGAGAAAGAGAATATAGAGAAAATAATCCGGAAGGTCCGCTCGCTGGAAGGAGACTTCCACATCCTTGTAGTCGATGACGGATCTCCCGACGGTACCGGCGCCATAGTCAAGGGCCTGCAGACAGAATTTCCCGGGACTCTCTTCATCATAGAGCGCCAGGGCAAGCTGGGACTAGGGACAGCTTACATAACCGGATTCCGCTGGTGCCTGGACCACGGCTACGACTACATCTTCGAGATGGATGCCGACTTCTCGCATAACCCGGATGACCTGATCCGCCTCTACCGGGCCTGCACCGAGGGAGGCGCCGATATGTCCATCGGTTCCCGCTATGTCAAGGGCATCGCCGTCAGGGACTGGCCGCTGAGCCGCATCATGATATCCTACGGCGCTTCCTACTATGTGCGGACCGTACTGGGCATGAAGGTCTACGACTCCACCGCCGGATTTGTGTGCTACAGCAGCAAGGTTCTGAAGGCCATCGACCTGGACCGGATAAGAATGAAGGGCTACGGCTTCCAGATAGAGATGAAGTACAATGCCTGGAAACTCGGATACCACATTATCGAGGTACCCATCATCTTCACCGACCGCAAGGAAGGCAAGTCCAAGATGAGCAGTTCCATATTCGGAGAGGCATTCCGCGGAGTCATTGCCCTGAAGTTCAGAAAGATCACCCCCAACCCCGAAACAAAATGACAGCAATGGCCGGAAGCACTCTCATCCGGGACATCCGGATCGTCAGCGAAGGCAGCATCCGCGAGGGCAGCGTCCTGATAGAAAATGGTCTGATCTCTAAAATAATCCTGCGCTCTGAGCCGGGATATACCGATAAGGTGCGGCAGGCCGAAGCCTCCGCCGGTGAGGTCATAGGGGACAATGAGGGAGCCCTCCTCCTTCCAGGCGTCATCGACGACCAGGTGCATTTCCGCGAGCCGGGAGCCACCGCCAAAGGCTGCATAGCCTCCGAAAGCGCGGCAGCAGTACTCGGCGGCACCACCTCCTTCATGGACATGCCCAACAACAACCCTCCGGCCACCACCCTCGAAGCCCTCGAAGAAAAATACTCCACCGCAGCGCGGGACTCCTACGCCAACTACTCCTTTTATATAGGGGCCACCAATGACAATATCGGAGAGCTGCGCCGGGCCGACCCCGGCCGTATCTGCGGCATCAAGGTATTCATGGGCTCGTCCACCGGCAACATGCTCGTGGACTCGCAGGAAGCCCTGGAAGCTATATTTTCCCTGCCGGACCGGCTCATCGCCACACACTGCGAGGATGAGGCCACCATCCGGGCCAATCTGACCGCCGCCCGCACCCGCTACGGGGACGATGCCATTCCATTCAGCGCCCATCCTCTGATCCGCAGCCGCGAAGCCTGCCTCCTCTCCTCGTCCAAAGCCGTGGAAATGGCTATGAAGCACGGCACCCGCCTGCACGTACTCCACGTCAGCACCGCCGATGAACTGGCCATGATCTGCGAAGCCCGCAGGACACACCCCGGCATCAGCTCCGAAGTCTGCGTACACTACATGTGGTTCGACGACAGGGATTACGACAGATACGGCTCACTGATCAAGTGCAACCCGGCCATCAAGACTCCCGCCGACCGGGAGGCCGTCACCGCAGCTGTCCGCGAGGGCCGCGTCCAGGCTGTGGCCACCGACCACGCCCCCCATCTGTACGCCGAGAAAATGCAGGATTACCTCCATGCCCCCTCCGGACTGCCCACCATACAGCACTCCCTCGTGATGATGCTCCAGCTCGCTGAACGCGGCTGCTTCCCCATAGAGCAGGTGGTACGGATGATGTCCCACTCCCCGGCCGACCTCTTCCGCATCGACCGCCGCGGCTACATCCGCGAAGGCTGGTGGGCCGATCTGGTCATCGTACGCCGCCGGCCCTGGACCGTCTCCAAGGACAATATAGCCTGCCGCTGCGGCTGGTCCCCTCTCGAAGGACAGACTTTCGACTGGGCCGTCACCGACACCTTCACAAACGGTACGCCTGTCGTCCGGAACGGCCGCCTCACCGGCCTGCGCAGCCCCTCACGACTGGAATTCCATCCATCACAGTCTGTCAGAATGGCATAAAGTAGCAACGGCACAATCCTTGTCAGATTATTTAATAAACCAATTAAACAATCTGACAATGGCAGTACAGCAAGCAAACCGCAGCAATGACGGCAACAAACCGCAGGATCAGGGACCACGCACCAGTTCCTTTGTAGGAATGCTGGTGGTAATCGTTGTGGTACTGATACTCAACTGGCTGGTCTTTCCCAAGATGAGCGGCCAGCGCATCATTCCCACCGACTACGGCACCTTCATCAACAAGGTCGACAGCGGCCTGGTCGAGAAGGTTATGATCAAGAATGACTACATCTATTTCCTGACCGATGAGGGGGACAACGGCAAGACCACTTACTCCACCGGCTCGGTCGGCGACCTCGGCTTGGTGGACCGTCTGCTGGCTGCCAAAAGTCCGAATGAGGACGGCCGCATAGCATTTACCCGCGAGATTCCCCGCGAGAATTCCCCGATAATGAATTTCATCCTGCTGTGGGTCCTGCCTTTCCTGATATTCTACCTCATCTGGAGGCAGGCCGGCAAATCGATTCAGTCCCGGCTGGGAGCCGGCGGGGGCAACTTCATGTCCTTCGGAGGCAGCGGGGCGAAGATCTACGCTGACTCGGATGTCAGGACCACCTTTGCCGATGTGGCCGGACAGGACGAGGCCAAGGAGGCCCTGACGGAGATAGTCGATTTCCTGCACAATCCGGGCAAATACACCGCCATAGGAGCGTCCCTGCCCAAGGGGGCCCTGCTCGTAGGTCCTCCGGGTACAGGCAAGACCCTCATCGCCAGGGCTGTGGCCGGAGAGGCAAAGGTGCCGTTCTTCAGCATGTCCGGCTCGGAGTTCGTGCAGATGTTCGTCGGCATGGGTGCGGCAAAGGTCCGCGACCTCTTCAAGCAGGCCAATGAGAAGGCCCCCTGCATCATCTTCATAGACGAGATAGATGCCATCGGCAAGAAGCGCGACAACACCCTAGGAGGCGGCAATGACGAGAGGGAGCAGACCCTCAACCAGCTGCTGACCGAGATGGACGGCTTCGACGCCCGCAAGGGAGTGGTAATCCTGGCCGCCACCAACCGGCCCGAGAGCCTGGACAAGGCCCTGTTGCGTCCGGGACGCTTCGACCGCCGCATCCAGATGGAGCTCCCCGACCTCGAGGGGCGCAAGGCCATCCTCAACGTACACCTGGCCCACGTAAAGCATGACAATGTGGACCTGGATGTAGTGGCCAGGGCCACCGCCGGATCGTCCGGAGCCGAGCTGGCCAACATCGTCAACGAGGGTGCGCTGAGGGCCGTCCGCATGGGCCGTGACAAGGTCACTACAGCCGACCTGGAGGAAAGCGTGGAGACAGTCATCGCCGGTGCCCAGAAGAAAGGCAAGGTGCTGTCCGAGACCGAGCGCAAGACAGTATCCTACCACGAGATAGGCCACGCCATGGTAGCCGCCATGCAGACTCACTCGGCACCTGTACACAAGATAACCATAGTACCCCGCACCTCCGGAACCCTCGGCTACACCATGCAGGTGGACAGCGGGGAGCAGGTGCTCCTGACCCGCGAGGACCTCTTCAACCGCATCGTGACCCTGACCGGAGGCCGCGCCGCCGAGGAGATTTTCTTCGGGCAGATCACTACAGGCGCATCCAACGACATAGAGCAGGCCACCCGTCTGGCCCGGGCCATGGTCACCCGCTACGGCATGAGCGACAAGTACGACATGATGGCCCTCGAGACTGTCAGCAACGCCTATTTGGGCGGAGATACCACCCTCGCCTGCTCGGCCGACACCGCCGCCGACATCGACCGGGAAGTGCTGGCCCTCATCAGGCAGGCCCACGAGAAAGCCCGCTCCATCATCACCGCCAACCGCCCCGCCATGGACGAGGCCGCAGCCTACCTGCTCGACAAAGAGACCATCACCGGGGACGAGTTCATGGCCATACTTGCCAAATACCGCAAAGCATTACCGTCCAATGAGGAATAGTTTGTCCGATTACGATGAAAACAGTTCACTCTCCGGGCAAGTTTAACAACGAAATTTTATTAGTCGCGCGACCCACTCCCCTACAAAAAATAGTTACTACCCTATCTACAATACTGGAAAAGGGCCGCGCGGAAATGAAGGTTCCCATGCGGCAAATCAGCCGATGAGTTCCAGTGCAATGCGGCCCCGCTTGAGGTCGACCTCGATGACGCGGACGCGGACGTGCTGGTGGACTTTGAGGACATCGGAGGGACGGGTGACCCGGCGGCGGCGTCCGTCGGGACCGGCGGCACCCATACGGGAGACGTGAATCAGGCCGTTCTGCTTGATGCCGAAGTCCACGAAGGCCCCGAAGTCGGTCACATTGGTCACGATGCCGGGCAGCTCCATACCGGCCTGAAGGTCCTCTATCGTGTGGATGTCCTCGGCGAACTCCAGCACCTTGTAGGAGGCGCGGGGGTCGCGGCCCGGCTTGTCCAGCTCCTGCATGATGTCTGTCAGGGTCGGCATGCCCACCTCATCGGACACGTAGGCTTTCAGGTCTACGGCATCGCGCAGGTCCTTGCGGGCTATCAGCTCAGCCACACCCACTCCGGCATCGGCGGCCATCCTCTTCACCAGCGCATACCGCTCCGGATGCACGGCAGTGTTGTCCAGCGGGTCTGCTGCCCCCGGTATGCGCAGGAAGCCGGCACACTGCTCGAAGGCCTTCTCCCCTAACCTCTTGACGTGCAGCAGATCCCGGCGTGAGGTAAATGCCCCGTGCTCGTCCCGGTACTCCACAATGTTGCGGGCCATGGCCGGTCCGACACCGGAGACGTATGCCAGCAGGTGCCGGGAAGCGGTATTGAGGTTGACCCCCACACTGTTGACGCAGTTCTCCACCACCTCGTCCAGACGCTCTTTCAGCAGTCCCTGATCCACATCGTGCTGGTACTGCCCCACCCCTATCGACTTGGGGTCTATCTTCACCAGTTCGGCCAGAGGGTCCATTATGCGCCGTCCGATGGACACGGCTCCACGCACGGTCACATCGTACTCCGGAAACTCCTCCCGTCCCACCGGCGAGGCCGAATACACAGATGCCCCGTCCTCGCTCACAGAGTAGACGCGGACACCCTCGGGCAAGGCAATCTTCTTGATGAACGCCTCGGTCTCGCGGCCTGCCGTGCCGTTGCCGATAGCTATCACCTCTATCCTGTAAGTCTCCACCATATTGGAGATCTTCTTCATCGCCATGGTGCGCTCATTGCGCGGCGGATGGGGATATATCGTATCATTGTGCAGCAGCGCTCCCTGCGCGTCCAGGCAGACCACCTTGCAGCCGGTGCGGAAGCCGGGGTCGATAGCAAGCACCCGCTTCTGCCCGAGAGGCGGGGCCATCAGGAGCTGCCTCAGATTGTCCCCGAATACCCGTATCGACTCGATATCGGCCCTTTCCTTGGCCGCCTTCAGGGTCTCGTTCTCAATCGAGGGATGCAGCAGACGTTTGAAAGAGTCCTCCACGGCGTAGTCTATCTCCAGGGCAGCGGCATCCGAGGGAGAGGGCTTGCCGCGCAGCACCGAGGAATATATCCGGTCCAGCGTCCGGTCCTTGTCCACGTCCACCTTGACGCTCAGCACCCCTTCCCGCGCCCCGCGCAGCACGGCCAGTACCCTATGCGAGGGTGCCCGCGAGATGTCCTCCGTGAAATTGAAATAGTTGCGGTATTTCGAGGCCTCTTCGCTCTCCTGGTCCACACCCGAGGCCACATGGGCCGACAGCCGCCCGTACTTCGAGTAGTTGCGCCGCATCATCTCCCTCACCGGCACCGACTCGGAAATCCACTCGGCCATGATGTCCCGTGCTCCGGAAAGGGCCTCCTCGGACGACGGTACGGCATCATTGAGGTATTTGCCCGCCTCGACTGCAGGATCCTTCACCTTGCAGGCAAATACAGCCGCCGCCAGAGGCTCCAGCCCCTTCTCCTTGGCAACGGAGGCACGGGTGCGCCGCTTGGGCCGGTAAGGCAGATAAAGGTCCTCCAAGACCACGGGGTCAAGACATTCCCTGATCCGCTTCTCCAGCTCCGGAGTCAGTTTCTCCTGCGAGGCAATGGTCTCGAGGACCGACGCCTTGCGCTTCTCCAGCTCTTCGAATTTCGCGCTGTAGTGCTTGATTTCAGCCACCTGGGCCTCATCCAGGCCTCCGGTACGCTCTTTACGGTAACGGGATATGAAGGGTACGGTCGCCCCTTCGGCTATCAGTTCGACACAATGCTCCACCCTCCAGGGGGCCACGGACATAAGCTCCGCGATATGATTGACATATAGACTTTCCATACAGCTAATATTTTTACGAAAATAAGAAAAATTACAGAATTAAATATGCGTTAGAATGGGTAAAATGTAATGACTGAGCCATGATACCGATAATGCCGCAGCAGTTTGCCCGTTATAACACATATTTAGTCGCAGGAGACTTCCTGCAGACGCTTACGGTAGGACGAGAAAATCTTGGACTTGGAGACATAGCCCACATAGCGTCCGTCCTCGTCCACCACGGGCAGGTTCCAGGCTCCGGTCTTGTCGAACTTGTCCATCACACTGTCCATCCGGTCGGTGGAGAGAACTGTAGCGGGAGCATTCTTCATCAGGGTGTATAGCTTGGTCGTCTCGTATTTGTCCTTATCAAACATAATCTTGCGGATGTCATCCAGTCCGATGTAGCCGCGATAGATACCTGAGTCGTCCAGCACGGGATAGAGATTGCGGGTGGAGCGGGCCACGGCCTTGACCAGGTCGCCCAGGGTATCATCCAGGCGGACGGAGGTAAAATCTGTCTCCACCAGGTCCGAGGTCTGCAGGAGGGTGAGCACAGCCCGGTCGCTGTTGTGGGTAATCAGGTCTCCGCTCTTGGCCAGACGCTTGGAATAGATGGAGAAAGGTTCGAAGGCCCTCATGGTGGCAAACGAGATGGCCGACACTATAATCAGCGGCAGCAGGAGGGCGTATCCTCCCGTTATCTCGGCGATGAGGAATATGGCCGTCATCGGGGCCTGCATCACCCCCGCCATAAGCCCGGCCATGCCAACGAGGGCGAAATTGGCCTCCGGCACGGCATGGAAGCCTATGAGATTGACGGTCCGGGCCAGGATGAAACCTGCTATGCCGCCGACTATCAGGGTAGGTCCGAAGGTTCCTCCGACGCCTCCGCCGGCATTGGTGAAGGACATGGCGAATACCTTGAACACCAGCACAAGGGCAAAATATATGGGGATCACCCATTTATGCTCGAATATGCCTGAGAACAGGGAGTTCTCCAGGATAGTGTCGGGATTGCCCTGAAGCATGTGGCCCAGGGACGAATAGCCCTCCCCGAAAAGAGGCGGGAATATGAATATCAGCAGACCCAGCATCCCGGCGCAGAAAGCCCACCGCTTGAAGGGATTGGATATCTTCCTGATGCGGTCCTCGAGAGAAAGGGTGGTCCTGAGGAAATACAGGGATACCAGGCCGCAGAACACGCCCAGCACTACGTAGTAGGGAAGGTTGCCCATGGCGAAAGGGTCTACCGTACTGGTAAACGGGACCTCGCGGCCCAGGAAAAGATAGGAGACTGTAGTAGCCGTCACGGAGGACAGCAGCAGGGGCAGGATTGAGGACATCGATATGTTGAACAGCAGTATCTCCAGACAGAAGAGGATACCTGCCATCGGGGCCTTGAAGATACCTGCCACGGCCCCGGCCGCACCGCAGCACAGCAGGATGGTCATATTGCGGTAGGAAAGTCCCAGCGTCCTCGCTATATTGGAGCCTATCGCCGCACCGGTGTACACGATGGGCGCCTCCGCTCCGACCGAGCCTCCGAAGCCGATGGTCACGGAACTGGACAGAAGGGAGGTCCACATATTGTGGCTCTTGATTCTGGAGTTGTTGCGGGATATGGCGAAGAGAACCTTCGTCACCCCGTGCCCTATGTCATCGCGGACGACATAGCGGACAAAGAGCATGGAAAGCAGCATACCCACCCCGGGGTATACAAGCAGCAGAAAGTTGTCGCGGGAGACACCGAACCATCCCGTCAACAACTCTCCGATAAGATCTATAAGAGTCTTGAGCACTACTGCCGCGGCCCCGCTGCCCAGCCCGGTAACTATGGCCAGGATCGTCATGATCCTCTGCTCGGGCTGGTGCTTGAGCCAGATGAGCGGCCTAATCGTCCATCTGGTCATCCTCGCCTCCCTGCATATCATCTCCATTATCAGGGAATACCTCACCGTCTATGCCGGCAGCATCTTCTACATCATCATCGAAGAGATCCTCCTCGGCCTTCTCATAATCATCTATGTCCACATCTATCTTCACCAGATACACTGCGTCGGGTATATCGACCTCCACCGCATAGAAACTGGAGCCATCGGGCTTGTCCACCTTGAAGAGGTCGCCCATATAGTCTGCGTATCCTCTGGGATATTTCTCCTTGAACGCAGCCTGAAGCTCGGGAGACATGTTGTCATAGCTGATAACCGCCCTTCTCCTGGGACGGACCGAAGATGATTTTACATTCTGTTCCATATCTATTTTTTCTCTTTTCAAAAACGGCTGCAATTATAGTGCATTTTTTCTAAAAAAAAGAGATTTTTGGATTTTCTTTCCGGAGATACTCCTTTCCACGAAAACAGGCCGCCCGGACAGATCCTTTCCGGTATAGAACATCACCGAGGAGGCGGTCATGGGCGTAGGAGTGAAATCCTGCACCTGCTCAAGCTGTATTCCCCTGAGTTCCTTGTTCTTCGAGAGGGATTTCATATCCTGGAAGGTACATCCCGGATGCGAGGATATGAAATAGGGAACAATCCTGTAGGGCAGCTTCTCCCGGGCCGCAATCCTCGAGAACTCCCGCCTGAGAACGGAAAAGAGGGCGAAAGGCGGCTTGGACATCAGCCTCAGTACGTGGTCCTCCGTATGCTCCGGGGCTACCTTGAACCATCCGGAGGTGTGCCTGGTCACCACCTCCCTCAGATATTGCTCCGAATACTCGTCCAGAAAGCCGTCCTTGTCCAGAAAAAGGTCGTAGCGGATGCCGCTGCCGATAAATGCCTTCCGGACCCCTGGAACGGCCGTAATGCGGCTGTACAGCTCCAGCAGAGCCTTGTGCGAATGTTCCATGTTGGGGCAGCGCGACGGGAAGAGGCAGGAGGGCCGGCTGCAGCGGGCACAGCGCGAGGCATCCCGTCCGCGAAGGCCGTACATATTGGCTGTAGGCGCACCCACATCCGAGATTATCCCCTTGAAATGCGGCATGGCCGTCAGGCGCTCCACCTCCGCCACTATCGACTCGGGGCTGCGGCTGCGGATAAATTTCCCCTGATGGGCGGCGATGGTACAGAAAGAGCAGCCTCCGAAGCACCCCCGGTGAATCGTCAGGGAGTTCTTTATCATCTCCCACGCCGGTATGTCCTTGCCGCGGTAACGGGGATGCGGCTGCCGGGTAAAAGGCAGTGCGTAATAGGAATCCAGTTCCTCTGTGGTCTCCGGAGGAAACGGAGGGTTGACCTGGACATAGCCCCCGGGATAAGGCTCAATGAGGGTGGAGGCATGCAGGCGGTTGGCCTCCCGCTCCTCCACATTGAAGTCCTCGGTAAATGCGTCCTTGTCGCGGCAGACCCGTTCATGGCCGTGCAGGACAATCGTACCCTCACCGGCTGCCGGGCATGGCCCGTCCGAGAAAAAGGCGGTCTGAGGAATGTCTCTCAGGTCCTCTCCGGCGGCAATGGCACGGGCGACGGCCACCACCGGCCTCTCCCCCATCCCGTAAATCAGCAGGTCTGCCCCGCTGTCCACCAGTACCGAGGGGAAAAGACGGTCAGCCCAGTAATCATAATGTGTCAGGCGCCGCAGGGAGGCCTCGATGCCTCCGATGACCACGGGCACATCGGGATACAGACGCTTCAATATCCGCGTATATACGGTCACTGCATAATCCGGTCTGTGTCCGGCCTGACCTCCGGGAGTGTAGGCATCATTGCTGCGGAGACGTTTGGCGGCAGTATAATGGTTGACCATGGAGTCCATGGCCCCGGAGTTGACCCCGAAGAACAGGCGCGGGACCCCCAGTTTCCGGAAGTCCCGCAGGTCGTCCTGCCAGTTGGGCTGGGGCACCACGGCCACCCTCCAGCCCTCATGCTGCAGGATACGCGCAATCATCGCCGTACCGGAAGCCGGATGGTCGATGAAGGCGTCGCCCGAAAAAAGTATAATGTCGATATAGTCCCACCCGAGTCTCTCCACCTCCTTGACAGAGGTGGGGAACATATAGGCGGACTGTCCTTGCTCCGTCATGGCCTGCTACATCCTCTCGGGCAGACGGATTCCGAGGATATCCATGGCCTTGACCAGCACCGATGCGATAGTGCCTATGAGCATCAGACGGGCATCGCGCAGGACTGCGCTCTCCTCGCGCAGTATGGACACGTCGTGATAGTACTGGTTGAACTCCTTCGCCAGGTCGTAGGCATAGTTGGCAATCAGGGCCGGAGACAGGGCCGCGCCGGCCTCGGCTACCTTCTGGGGATACTGGTTGAGCATCTTGATAATGCTGATTTCCTTATCGTTGAAAGCAGCGTCCGCCGCCATTGCCGGGACGTATCCGGCCTCAGCCGCCTTGCGCAGGATGGAGCGGATACGGGCATGGGTGTACTGGATGAAGGGACCGGTATTGCCGTTGAAGTCTATCGACTCTTTCGGGTCGAAGAGCATGGTCTTCCTGGGGTCTACCTTGATTATGAAGTACTTCAGGGCTCCCAGACTGAGGGTCCGGAACAGTTCTTCCTGCTCGGCGGCGCTCATGTCGGCCAGCTTGCCCAGCTCCAGGGAGGTCTCCTTGGCGGTATTGTACATTTTTTCCAGCAGGTCGTCGGCATCGACGACTGTACCCTCGCGGGACTTCATCTTGCCCTCGGGCAGCTCCACCATACCGTAGGACAGATGGTAGATGTGGTCCGCCCATGCGAAACCGAGCTTTTTCAGTATGAGCTTGAGTACCTGGAAATGGTAGTTCTGCTCATTGCCCACCACGTAGACATGCTCGTCCAGACTGTATTCGGTAAATCTCTCCACAGCCGTACCGAGGTCCTGCGTGATGTAGACGGATGTGCCGTCCTTTCTCAGGAGCAGCTTGCGGTCCAGTCCGTCGGCGGTCAGGTCGCACCACACCGAGCCGTCCTCCATCCGCTCGAAGACTCCCTTGCGCAGTCCCTCCTCCACCAGCGACTTGCCGTGCAGATAGGTCTGGGACTCGTAGTAGATACGGTCAAACCCTACTCCGAGAGCCTTGTAGGTCTCGTCGAAGCCGGCATATACCCAGGAGTTCATCATCTTCCAGAGTTCCACGGTCTCCGGGTCGCCCTGCTCCCACTTGACCAGCATCTGACGGGCCTCCTGCAGGATGGGGGCCTTTTCCTCGGCCTCCTCCTTGCTCATGCCCTGAGCCTCCAGCTGAGCCACCTCTGCCTTGTACAGGTCGTTGAACTTCACATAGAAGTCCCCCACCAGGTGGTCCCCCTTCTTTCCGGAGGACTCCGGAGTGACTCCGTTGCCGGCTTTCTTCCATGCTATCATGGACTTGCAGATATGGATGCCTCGGTCATTGACGATATTGGTCTTTATCACCTTGTGCCCGTTCTCCTCCAGGAGCCTGGAGACCGACCATCCTAAGAGGATGTTGCGGATGTGCCCGAGATGCAGGGGCTTGTTGGTATTGGGGGAGGAATACTCCACCATCACGGTCTTCCCGGTGGAGGGAAGATGCCCGAAGCTGCCGTCAGCGGCAATGGAGCCGTAGACCTCCTTCCAGAAAGAGGGCGCGAACTTGATATTGAGGAAACCCTTCACCACATTGAAGCTCTCTATCTCCGGAGTATTGGCCTTCAGCCACTCTCCTATCTCCTGGCCTGTGGCTTCGGGGGCTTTGCGGGAGGTTTTGAGAAGCGGGAATGTCACGAGGGTCACATCGCCCTCAAACTCTTTTCTGGTCGCCTGGACCTGTATGGGCAAATTAACGCCAGAAGCCCCGTAAAGGGCTTCCAGCGCATATTTTACCTTGTCTTGAATAAACTGTTCCTGATTCATATAAGGTTTGAGTGTAGATACTATTTGAGGCCTCTGTTGGCGAGGAGGGGATCGATGCCGGGCTCCTTGCCGCGGAAGTTGACGTAGAGGGTCATGGCGTCGTCCTCACCGCCGCGCTCGAGGACTTCCTCGCGGAACTTGCGGGCCACTTCCTGGTTGAAGATGTCACCGGTCTCCTTGAATGCCTCGTAGGCGTCAGCGTCCAGAACCTCTGCCCAGATGTAGCTGTAGTAGCCTACTGTATATCCGCCGCCGAACACGTGGGTGAAGTAAGTCGAGCGGTAGCGGGGAGGAATCTGGGAGAGCAGACCGCGGTCACCGAGGACTTTAGCCTCGAACTTGTTGACATCCAGGTCGGCGGGAATCTCATCCATGATGAAGTAGTCCATATCGAGCAGGGAGGCTGCCAGATACTCGGTAGTGGCGAAGCCCTGGCCGTACTTGCCGGACTTATCGAGCTTGTCCACCAGTTCCTGAGGAATCACCTCACCTGTCTGATAGTGCTTTGCATATACTTTAAGAACCTCAGGCTCGAATGCCCAGTGCTCGTTGATCTGCGAGGGGAGCTCCACGAAATCGCGTGTCATCGAAGCGTTGCCCTGATACCTTACATCCTGAAGGAGGGACTGGAGGGCATGTCCGAACTCGTGGAAGAATGTCTCGGTCTCATCGGGGCTCAGCAGTGCGGGAGCGTCACCTGTTCCGCGGGTAAAGTTGCCCACGATGGTCACGATAGGGATAACCCTTACACCGTCCTTGTAGTACTGCTCGCGGTAGCCTCCGCACCATGCACCGCCTCTCTTGTAGCCGGGACGGGCGAACATATCCATGAAGATGATGCCGAGGGTGGAGCCGTCAGCATCCTTGCACTCGAAGGCCTGGGCCTCGGGATGGGGCACCGGCACGTTGTTGAGCTGGGTGAAGGTAATTCCGTAAAGACGGTTGGCCACGTAGAAGATACCCTCACGCACGTTCTCGAACTTGAAGTAGGGCTTCAGCTCATCTTCGGAGAGGTTGAACTTCTCGGCCTTGGCCTTCTCGAAGTAGTATCTCCAGTCGGCGGCAGTCAGCTCGTCATTGACTCCCTGAGCCTTGGCGATGGGATACATGTCCGCGAGCTCACGCTTTGCGGATTTCAGGGCCGGTGTCCAGAGCTGGTCGAGGAGGTTGTAGACAGCCTCGGGGGTCTTGGCCATACGGTCCTCGAGAACAAACTCGGCATAGTTGTCATAGCCCATGATTTTGGCCTTCTGGTTATAGAGGTTCACCATCTCGACGATTATCGCCTTGTTGTCGTTCTCATCCCCGTTGTTGGCACGGTTGAGATAGCCGTTCAGCAGCTTGGTACGCAGTTCCCGGTTGTCATCATACTGGAGGAAGGGCATTACGCTGGCATTGTCCAGACCGAACACCCACATACCGCCCATGCCTTTCTCCTCGGCACGCTGTGCCGCAGCGTCTATGGCTGCCTGGGGAAGTCCGGCGAGATCGGCCTCGTCATCCACCACCAGATTGAAGGCGGCAGTCTCCTTGAGCACGTTCTGCTCGAACTTGAGCTGCAGCTCGGAAAGACGGGAGTTGATCTTCTTGAGCTCTTCCTTCTTGTCTGCGGGCAGGGTGGCGCCGGAACGCTCGTATCCCTTGTAGGTCTCGGTGAGAAGTCTCATCTGGTCGGGCTCGAGGCCGAGGTTCTCACGATTGTCATACACTGTCTTTACCCTCTCGTAGAGTTTCTCATTGAGGGAAATCTCATTGAAATGGGCGCTCACTACGGGGGCCAGCTCAGTCTCGATGGCCATCAGTTCGGGAGTGGAGTTGATGGAAGTCTCGCTGCCGAACACGGAGTACACACGGCTGAAAAGGCTGCCGGAGTTGTCAAGAGCGACTATGGTATTCTCGAAATCGGGAGCCGCGGGATTGTTGACGATAGCGTCTATCTCCCTGTTGTGCTCCTCAATGGCTGCCAGAATGGCAGGTTTGTAGTCATCTATCTGCACTTCTTCGAAGGGAGGGATTCCGAAGGGAGTATCCCACTCCTCAAGAAGAGGATTCTTGTTGTCACATGATGTCATCATAAGTGCACATGTCAGGATTGCTGTGGAAACTAAACATTTTTTCATATGAGGTCGGATTATAAGGTTGTTTGGAATTCTTATTAGCCCAGATAGCTCTTGAGGAGCTTGCTCCGGTTGCTGTGTCTGAGACGGCGTATGGCTTTTTCCTTGATCTGGCGGACCCTTTCGCGGGTTAGACCGAACTTCTCACCTATCTCCTCGAGGGTCATCTCCTGGGTCCCGATCCCGAAAAAATCCTTTACGATGTCTCTTTCTCTCTCGGTAAGTGTTGATAAGGCGCGCTCTATCTCCTTGTTCAGGGACTCATTGACCAGACCGCGGTCGGCGTTGGGCGAGTCATTGTTGACCAGCACGTCCAGCAGGCTGTTGTCCTCTCCGTCCACGAAAGGCGCGTCCACGGACACATGACGGCCGGATACCCGGAGGGTGTCGGCTATCTTGTCCCGAGGAATGTCGAGAATCTCCGCCAGCTCGTCAGGCGAGGGCATGCGCTCGTTGTCCTGCTCGAATTTCTGAAGCGCCTTGTTGATTTTGTTCAGGGACCCCACCTGGTTCAGGGGCAGACGGACGATTCTGGACTGCTCCGCAAGAGCCTGCAGAATCGACTGACGTATCCACCACACGGCATAGGAAATGAACTTGAAACCGCGGGTCTCGTCGAACTTCTCGGCGGCCTTGATAAGGCCCAGGTTGCCCTCGTTGATCAGGTCAGGAAGGCTCAGTCCCTGGTTCTGGTACTGTTTCGCAACAGAAACGACGAAGCGGAGATTGGCCTTCGTCAGCTTCTCGAGGGCCGCCTGGTCCCCTTTGCGTATTCTCTGTGCCAATTCCACTTCCTCATCCACCCCGATGAGCTCTTCCCTGCCGATCTCCTGGAGATACTTGTCAAGGGAAGCGCTCTCGCGGTTGGTGATTGATTTTGTAATCTTAAGTTGTCTCATTATCTCTATTATAAACCTATTCCGTAGTAATAGAGGTTGCCGGACGGATCGAAGCCCTCGATCAGCAGGGATCTGCGGGCCTTCTTCACCTCGGCGGCCACGTCCTGGGGCGATGCGACAGGATTATTATTGACGTACGTGATAATAAATCCTGGCTTGATGCCTGCGTCACGGACCTTGCCCTTGTCCACGGATGCCACCTTCACACCGGCCTTCAGCCCGAGTTTCTCAAGCTCCTCGCGGGGTGCGGGAACAAGCTGCGCTCCGAAGAGATTGACATTGCCCTGCTGGTTGTAGGCATTCATCTCCTGAGTATCCTTACCTATCAGCGTGGTTTTGAGCTTCAGGACCTTGCCGTCGCGGGAAATCTCCAGCTCCACCTTGTCTCCAGGGCTGTGCTGATTGATTATCTCCTGCACTGCCGTACCCTTGGCCACTGCCGTTCCGTCGATAGACAGAAGGATGTCCCCCTTCTTAATGCCTGCCGCCTCAGCGGCACCGCCTTTGACTACCTCAGCTATATATACGCCGTCTGAGGTAGAAAGTTTCATTTCTTCTTTCAAATCCTCGGAATTATTGATCATGGAGATTCCGAGCATTGCCCTCTGCACCGAACCGTACTCGCGGAAGTCGGCTGTGATTTTCTTGACCATATTCACCGGTATAGCGAAGGAATACCCGGCATAAGAGCCTGTTTGAGAAATAATTGCAGTATTGATACCCACAAGTTCTCCCTTGATGTTGACCAGAGCGCCGCCACTATTGCCGGGATTTACCGCAGCATCGGTCTGGATGAAGGACTCTATCTTGAACTCACCGGAATAATTGGGCATTGAACGGCCCTTGGCACTGACAATACCCGCAGTAATGGTCGAAGTCAGGCCATAAGGGCTGCCGATGGCCAGCACCCACTCTCCGAGACGGAGCTGGTCCGAATCCCCCATAGGTATGGTGGGAAGTTCCTTGGCATCCACCTTCAGGAGAGCCACGTCCGTAGCCGGGTCGGTACCCACGATGTCAGCCTTGAATGTCTTGTTGTCCCCTACCGTCACCTCTATCTCTGTTGCGCCTGCGACCACATGGTTGTTGGTCACGATGAAACCGTCCTCGGAGATGATGACGCCCGAGCCTGTGCCTACCTGCTCACGCGGCAGGGAATTGCCGAACCCGAAGAAATACTCGAACAGGGACGAGGGCCCCTGAGGCTGCTCGCTCCTCTTCACCACCTTGACATACACCACGGCCTTGACCGACGTCTCGGCCGCATATGTGAAGTCGGGATACTCGCCGGTAATGCTCACATTGCGCACGACCGCTCCGGAATCCGGATCCTGATATACATAAGTCTTATTGTCCCCGCCGGAGGTGAACCTGACGGTCATGTATCCGGCCAGGCCGCCCGCCAGGACGGCAGCCAGAACTATCAGCCAATTTTTCTTTCTCATAATTGTGTGAATTTTTATCCAGTTGACAAATTAACTCAAAATATATGCCAAATTTTTTGTACATTTGTCCCCTCAATCAAAGTAAAAAACGAAAGATGAACTTTATTGTATCGAGCACTGAACTTTTACGCGGGCTGCTCTCCGGACTGAGAGTGATATCCAACAAGACTACTACCCCCATACTTGACAACTTCCTCTTCGTGCTGAGGGGGAATTCCCTGGAAGTGACTGCATCCGACTCCGAAACCACACTGAGGACCGTCATCTCCGTGGACGAGGTTATGGAAGAGGGATCCGCCGCCGTACCGGCCAAGATACTCACAGACTCCCTCAAGGAGTTCCCGGACATGCCCATCGAGTTCAAGACCCTCGAGGACAACAATACCATGCAGATCAGCTGGGCCACAGGAGCGCAGAAGATACCCTTCTTCCCCGCGGACTACTATCCCGAGCTTCCCGCCATGGACGAGCTGGCAGTCACCGTGACAGTCCCTGCCGAGACACTTTCCGCCGGTCTGGGCTACACCCTCTACGCGACTGCCGACGAGGTGCTGCGCCCCGTGATGAACGGAGTACTCTTCGACCTCACGCCGGACTCCACGTCCCTCGTGGCCTCAGATTCCCACAAACTGGTGTGCTACACCCGTACCGACATACGCTCCGAACAGAAATCATCCTTCATCCTGCCCAAGAAGCCCGCGGCCATCCTCCGCGGACTGCTCTCCAAGTCCGACTGCGACGTCAGGGTCACCTTCGACGGCAAGAACGCCCACTTCGATTTCGACGGCTGCCTGCTGGCAGGCCGGCTGGTGGACGGCACCTACCCCGCCTACAGGACTGTAATACCCAAGAACAACCAGAACAAGATGCTCATCAGCCGCACCACCCTGCTCAACGCGGTCAAGCGAGTGTCCGTATGCTCGAACCAGGCCACTTCCAGCATGAAGTTCTCCCTGTCGTTCAACACCCTGGTAATCTCGGCTCAGGACACCGGATTCTCCATCTCGGCACACGAGACCCTGCCCTGCCAGTACGACGGCGAGCCCATGGACATAGGATTCAAGTCCACATTCCTGATAGAGATTCTCACCAACCTGCCATACGAGGATATCTGCTTCGAGCTGGCCGATCCCGCCCGCGCAGCACTGATTGTAGCCGCAGAAGACCACAATCCGGACGAGGACATCTGCTCGCTGCTGATGCCTATACGTATTCCGAACTAATTTTCCCCATACAAGAAATGAAACTCAATCTCAAGAACCCCATAATATTTTTTGACATAGAGAGCACGGGTCTGAACGTCGCCACGGACCGTATAGTGGAGATATCTATGGTAAAGGTCATGCCTGACGGCAGCACGGAAGTCAAGACCCGCCGCATCAATCCGACCATACACATATCCGAAGAGGCATCCCGCATACACCACATCCACGATGAGGACGTCAAGGACTGCCCTACTTTCAGCCAGATAGCAAAATCCCTGGCCCGCTGGATGGAAGGCTGCGACATAGCCGGATACAACTCCAACAAGTTCGACATACCCGTACTCTACGAGGAATTCCTGCGTGCCGGCGTGGATTTCGATTTCCGCAAGAGAAAACTGGTGGACGTGCAGAACATCTTCCACAAAATGGAGCAGAGGACCCTTTCGGCAGCCTACAAATTCTACTGTCACAAGGACTTGGAGAACGCTCACTCCGCAGAGGCAGATACCGTGGCCACATACGAGATTCTGCAGGCACAGCTGGACAAATACTCCGACACCCTGCAGAACGACATCAACTTCCTTGCAGATTTCTCCTCCAAGACCAAATTTGCAGACTACGCCGGAAGAATCATCTACAACGACAAGGACGTGCCCGTCTTCAACTTCGGCAAGCACAAGGGCAAGCCTGTCGAGGAGGTTCTCCGCCAGGAGCCCAGCTACTACGCCTGGATGATGAACGGAGACTTTACGCTGGACACCAAGAAAGTCCTCACGGAGATTAAGATAAAGTCATCCGGAAAGTGAACATCCTGGTTTCCCCTCTGACCGGAGGAAGTTTCTACTTCCGCTCCGACTCTACTCTTATAAGGGCTCTGACAGACTTCTACATCCCGGATTATGTAGAAAGTATATCCGCTGTTCCCATAATATGCTTCCGGTCCGAACGGTCCGGAAAATCCGTGCGGGAGCAGTTCGCGCCGCGGTACCTCGGACCGTTTTCCTGCGGTATCGTGCTCAAGGCTGCCATACGCGAAGACGCGGTAATGGAGAAGGACCGCATCTTCGTCCAGAACGCCCTGGATTACTCGACCGTCATTCCCTATGACCTCATCCCGCAGGACAGGCTTCCGGGCAGCATCTCCGAAGCCAGGCCATTCGTCATCAAGGTCAACGGCATAGAAAAATGCAGGATAGAACGGCACCCTGGCATGCAGGAGCTCTGCCGCAGATTCGCGGACATAAGCCGGTACTGCTCGGTACGCACAGGGGATATGCTGGCCTTCGAACTGGCACCGGAAATCCAGGTGGGCCGGGAAGAACATCTCACCGCCAGTTTCGGCACAGGCGGCAGCATCAGCATCATCGTAAGGTAGATCGGTTTATCACCGAGCGCACGGCCGCAGCAGCGGTAGAAAAGGCTATCTGAAGATTATATCCGCCTGTATCAGCATCCAGATCCATCACCTCCCCCGCAAAATACAGTCCGGGCACCAGCTTGGACTCCATAGTCTTTCGGGAAATCTCCTTCAGCGGCACCCCGCCGGCTGTAACTACTGCCCTGCGATAATCCACGAAGTCCTTAATGGGTATCCGCCAGCTCTTAAGACGGACAGGCAGGCTCTGGATCGTAAGAGACGGAACTGTTTCAATAAAAGGACCTACCGCCTTAAGAGGGAGAAATCTCTCCAGAAAACGCTTCAGGTCTACCCCGGGACGATATTCCCTTTCGACCCTGGCCTTCAGTTCTGCCGGGGTGACCGCCGGCTTCAGGTCTATCACCGCCTCTACCTTCTTCCCGTCCGTGAGGGCCTTGACAGCCCTGCGGCTGACCCTGAACCCTAGAGCTCCCTCCAGTCCTCCTTCGGTGAATGTCAGTTCTCCGAACTCCGTCTGCACGACTCCTCCGTCAACCATGAGAGAGAGCGATACATTGCGGAGGGTCAGCCCGATCAGGTCAAAATTGTATTTCTCCGGCACCAGAGCCGTGAGCGAGGGCATGGTAGGAGTGACTGTGTGCCCCAGCCTGCCGGCCAATCGGTATCCGTCTCCAGTTGAGCCGGTCGCGGGATAGGAGAGCCCGCCGGTGGCGATTATCACCGCCTTAGCCTGAAGGCAGCGGACGGATATCCTGTCATCCGACCGCATGATACTCAGAGCGAAACCGCCGGATATCCGGTCAATCGAGACCACCTCACTGTTATATTGCAGATCTATATTGTCCGATGAGACTATACGCCGCAGAAGGGCGTCCCTGACATCCATGCTGCGGCCGGACCGTGGGAAAACCCTCATTCCGCGCTCTACCGTAACGGGCAGGCCAAGGGACTGGAACATAGCGATGGTGTCAGTGTTGGAAAAAGACATGAATGCCGGACGGAAAAAAGCGGCATCGGGGTGAATATGAGTGCTCAGTTCCTCCCATGGACGGGTATTGGTAATATTGCACCTGCCTTTCCCCGTCAGCAGGAGTTTCTTCCCGCACTGACCGTTTTTCTCCAGCAGAGCCACTTTAAGACTGCTGCCCGACGCAAGTACCGCCGCAGTCATGCCAGCAGCTCCCGCTCCTACTATTATCAGGTCATACTCCTTACATTCACCCATATCTTGTTGCGATTTTTATTTCGATTTCGCAAAATTAGAATTATTTTCTATATTTGCGTCCTCTTTCAGGAAAAGCCTCTTTAGCTCAGCTGGTAGAGCAGCTCATTCGTAATGAGCAGGTCGTGGGTTCGAGTCCCATGAGAGGCTCCAGTTTTATTTTCATTTTCAGCCATGAATTTAAGATTTCTCACATCGGCCGTGATTGTCCTCATCTCGGCCCAGGTGCTTTTTGCCGCACCCAAGACCCGCACTGTCCAGTCTCCAGACGGCAGGCTAGCTCTGACAGTAGAGGTAAATGATTCTGTCTCATACAGTGTAGCATTTGACGGACACACCTTCATTCTGCCTTCACCGGTCTCCATGACCCTTTCTGACGGCAGGGTACTGGGACATGACAACCTTTCCTCCGTACGCTTCAGGACTTCATCCGTAAGGGATTCCGTGGACACTCCGCTCTACCGGCAAAGCCGTATTGAGGAGAGCTACAATGCGTTGACCCTGACTTTCCCGAGAGCAGGCTTCTCCCTGGAGTTCAGAGCCTACAATGAAGGCGCAGCCTACCGCTTCGCTACCTCGCTCAAGGACAGCGTCACAGTTGTCGGAGAGGAGGCCGTTTTCCGCTTTGACCAGGACTACCAGGCATGGATACCCTACAGCGCCAACACCAAGAATCCTTTCCAGACCTCCTTCGAGAGTCAGTACACCGTCTCGTCCCTGAGCGGATTCGAGACCGGACGCCTGTCCATCACTCCGATGCTCGTGGAGCTCGGCTCCGGAGCCAAGGTACTCATTACCGAGTCTGACCTGGAGTCATATCCCGGCATGTTCCTGGGCAGTGACGGCGGCAGCACCCTGCACGGAGTCTTCGCCGGACGGCCCACCACCTACGTGGACGGCTACAGATGCCAGGAAAGGATACTGCGCAACTCCGACACCCTGGCCGTCACTTCCGGTACCAGGACCTATCCGTGGAGAATCATATCCGTGGCAGAAAATGACACCGATCTGCCTGTAAACAATCTCGTATGGCTGCTCGGCTCACCCAGCCGCATAGAGGACATCTCGTGGATACGTCCCGGCCAGGCCGCATGGGAATGGTGGAACGACTGGGGATTCCACAACGTGGACTTCAAGGCCGGCATCAACACCGAGTCCTATAAATACATGATAGATTTCGCGGCCGCAAACGGACTCGAGTACGTGGTCGTGGATGAAGGATGGTCCCCCCGCACAGGAGGCGACATCATGAAGGCCATACCTGAATTCGATGTGGAGGAAGTGGCCCGCTACGGCCAGTCCAAGGGTGTGGGAGTGATACTCTGGGCAGTAGGATATGTCCTGGACGACAAGCTGGAGGAGGCCTGCTGCACATACTCCGCGATGGGAATCAGCGGATTCAAGGTAGACTTCATGGACCGCGACGACCAGGAAGTGGTGGAAATGAACTACCGCATCCTCGAAACGGCTGCAAAATATCATCTGACAATAGACCTGCACGGCATGTACAAGCCCACCGGACTTAACCGCACATGGCCCAACCTGCTCAATTACGAGGGCGTATGGGGTCTCGAGCAGATGAAATGGTCAGAGGAGGACATCCTGACATACGATGTGACCTTCCCCTATATCCGCATGGCCGCCGGACCGGTGGACTACACCCAGGGAGCCCTGCGCAATGCCCCGATGAAAAATTTCGCCCCCATATACAGCCATCCTATGAGCCAGGGAACGAGAGCCCATCAGGTTGCGCTGTACGCCATATTCGACTCTCCGCTTACCATGCTTTGCGACTCTCCCAGCGACTACATGAAAGAACAGGAGACCACAGATTTCATTTCTGCCATACCCACCGTCTACGATGAGACAAGAGTCCTTGCAGGAGAGATAGGCAAATACATCATAACCCAGAGACGCGCCGGTGACCGCTGGTACATCGGAGGCATCACGGGAACTGAGGGTATGACCATGACCCTTACCCCGCAACTGCCCGAGGGGGACTATACCATTACTGTCTTCCGCGACGGCGTGAACGCCGCTACCGTAGGTGAAGACTACGTAATCGAGACTTCAGGACTGCACTCCGGCCAGAGCCTTGAGATCGAGGCCGCACCAGGCGGAGGATTCGCTGCCATCATTGAGAGAAAATAAATCAAAAACAGACCTGCATGAAATCAAGACTCTACATTCCCCTGACGCTCATTGCCCTGAGCTGCGCCGTACTGGCCGTAGCCCTGTGGATCAGCGCCTCTGACGGAAACAGCGGCAGCGACACATCCTCCGCTGTACTGGAGAATATCGCTTCACGCACCAGCATCCGCGCCTATACCTCCGAGCCGGTCGGTGACGAGACCATAACGGCCCTGCTCAAGGCCGGCATGGCAGCTCCTACCGCCATGAATACACAGCCGTGGACCTTCTACGTGGTGCGCGACAAGGAACTGATGCGATCCCTTGCGGAGGTGCTGCCCTACGCCAAAATGGCAGCCGATGCCGCCGTACTGATCGTACCGTGCGGAGACCGGGACAGGTTCCTGAGCGGGGAAGATATGACGTACTGGGTGCAGGACCTCTCGGCCGCTTCCGAAAATATCCTGCTGGCAGCACACGCCATGGGACTTGGAGCGGTATGGACCGGGGTCTACCCTATCCGCGAGCGCATAGCCGACGTCTCCCGTATCCTTGAAATGGAGGACAGCCATGTCCCGTTCTGCGTCATACCCATAGGTTGGCCTGCCGACAATCCCGAGCCCAAGGACAAATGGGACACAGAAAAGATTATCTACAGGTAGACGAACAAGCCTTTAGCGTGTAAAAACATACGTCTGAAAAGACCAGGCCCTCCCATTGTGAGTGTCAGCTCGTTACTTCGTAACTCGGTGACACTCGACAACGGGTCCCTCCCTCTTGAGCCGAGGGCGGCTAGTCTTTTCAGACGTATGTTTTTACACGCATGTCATGGACCGGCTGATGTGCTGTATGATTTCTTTACAATTTTCAAAAAATTAGACACTTTCTGTATGATTTTTTGACAACAACCGATTTCAAAGATTTTGCTAAATCATTGTGCCATAATCGATTAACAATTATGGCACAATTTTGGTTATATAAAGGAACGATATTATACCGACCAATATGAAATCATTCCTCAGATTCATCTCCCGCAACCGCCTCTACACTGTGATAGAGGTGGCAGGCATGGCCATTGCCCTTGCCTTTATCGTTTTCATAGGTACATACGTGACTCAGGAGAGCAGTTACGACACTTTCGTCGGTGACGATGTGTACGTCGGCTCGGATTCCGAGTTCTTCGGTCTCAGCGGCACCATCAAAGGCTCGGTGGAAGGCCGCTATCCCGACATTGAGGCCATATGCCGCCTTATAGGCCTCAAATCCCTCAGCGGGATGGAGCAGAGCGTTACCATAGGCGATGAGACCATGCCCCAGAATGCCCTGTGCGTAGACTCCAGCTTCATGTCCCTCATCCCCATACCCATGGCCGTCGGGGACAGGAACAGTGTACTCGAGACCATCAGTTCCGTCATTATCTCGCAGTCATTCGCCGACAAGTGGTTTCCGGAAGGCAATGCCATAGGCAATACACTGGATATCACGATAGACAATGGAACGACCAGCCTGACTGTCACAGGCATCTTCGAGGATATGGAGCGGACGGTACTGCCGCAGTGCGACATGATATACCGGCTGGAAATGCTGGAGAGGCATGCACCGTACATCACCCACAACGGCAACGGCACCACAGCTACCTTATATAAAATCAGGCCGGGAGCCGATATCCACGCCATTTCCAGCGGAATACTCGGCATCCTGAAGGAGAGCGACGCGCTGTATATGTCCGGTATCTGCACCGCATACGACCTTATACCGTTCAAGGAGATACACTATGGTATAGGCTCCTCCTTCCCCTTTCCCTTCGAGAACATTGTCAACCGGGACCTGCTGAGGCTCTTCACCGCTGCCGGAGTGCTGCTGCTGGTATTCGCCCTGCTCAACTACATCTCCCTGACCACCGCCCAGGTCGGATTCAGGGTAAAGGAGATGGCCACCCGCAGGCTGATAGGCTCCTCCCGCGGAGGCATCGTACTGCGCTATATCGGAGAGTCCTTCGCCGTGACTGCCGTATCGTTCATTCTCGGTTTCCTGCTGGCCGAGGCTACCGCGCCCTGGTTCAGCACCCTCATAGGCAAGACCTACAGCCCGCTGTCGTCCCTTACCTGGGGGACTGCCGCAATGTGGGCCGGAGTCATAGTGCTGCTCTCCGTCCTGTCCGGTATCATACCGGCCCTGATGGTTTCCCGCTACAGGCCGCTTGACATAGTCCGGGGAGAGTTCACCAAGGCCAGCAAGATGATACTCGGACGGATATTCCTCGTGGTGCAGAACGTCACCGCCATAGGAGCCGTAGCCATTGCCATAGCTATGTTCCTCCAGCTCCGCCACATGGTGGAGAAGCCCATGGGTTATGTCCGGGACTCACTTGTCAATGTAACTGCAACCAATACCCAGGATTTAGATGATTTTCTCATAGACAGGCTGAAATCCCTGCCGTGCGTGGCGGATGTCGGTCTGATACAGGGATGCCCTGCCGGGAGCACCAGAACCAGCTGGGGAATGGAACTCAATGGCAACCGGTATGCGGTAATCCTGTTTGACGGGGACACCACGGCCATGAGACTGCTCGGGATAAAGGTTCTCAGCCAGAATTCGGACCCTCTGCCAGACTCTTTCTATTTCACCCGCAGGACGGCCACAGCATTAGGCCTGGATATGGATGCGACACTGTTCGAATACGACCTGGGTGCCATCGATGTCTGCGGCATCATAGACGACCTGTGGATGGGCAATGCCAACTCCACTGACAACGACCTGCTGCTATGGGCCGTACAGCCCTCCCGACCGGAGCAGCTAGGCAACATGCGTTCACTGGTGGTGAAAGCCAACGGCAACCCGGACGATGCCGTCCGTGCCATCAGCGAATTCTACGCAGCGGAAAAGCCGGAACTGAAAGTGAACATCGATACCTACGAGAACATATACCGCCAGACATATACCGCAGAGAACCGCAGCCTCAAACTTACAGGCATCTTCGCCCTGCTCACCATCGTCCTGACGGTCATGGCCATGGTCGCCATGAGCACCTACTACGCCCGCCAGAGGGCCAGGAGCACGGCCATACGCAAGATCATGGGCTGCCCCCGGAGCGAGATATACACCCATACCCTCCTCAGCTTCCTGTCGGCCTCCCTCATTGCAGCCGTCATTGCCGTACCTCTGATATATACCTTCACAGGACGCTGGCTGCAGACCTACAGCTACCGTATCGGCAACTACTGGTGGATATACCTGCTGGCCCTGCTGATTGTAGCGGCCATAGCCGTCGTGACCATCACGTATCGGGCCGTACAGCTGATGAACACCAATCCGTCCACAGCCCTCCGCAAGGACTAGAGCGGCACGGGAATGCCACAACGGCAGCATTTTACGTTATTTGCTGCCACTGCTGATGCAACCGTATCTTCGGCATGATTTTTTCAATGCAGTATGACATTGATTATTAAACAGAGTTTAAATGGGTTTAGAACTACTACTTATCATCGTCATCGCCATTGCCGGCATGATAGTGCAGAGCAGACTGCAGAAAGTATTCGCGAAATATTCACGTGTAATGTTCCACGGAGGGCTTACGGGACGGGAGGTGGCAGAGAAGATGCTGCGTGACCACGGTATCCGCGACGTGCGGGTAACCAATGTCAGCGGCCATCTCACCGACCACTACAACCCCGCAAACAAGACCCTGAACCTCTCCGACTCGGTATACAACAGCAACAGCGTTGCGGCTGCGGCAGTGGCCGCGCACGAATGCGGACACGCCGTGCAGCACGCCGAGGGCTACGCCTTCCTGAAGATGCGCTCCGCCCTCGTGCCCATAGTGCAGTTCTCCTCGATGTTCGCACAGATAGTGATCATTTTAGGACTCGTCATGATGAACGTATTCCCCTCCCTGTACTGGATCGGCATCGCCATGTTCTTCATGATATTCCTCTTCAGCGCCATCACCCTGCCGGTAGAATACAACGCATCGGCCCGCGCTCTGGCATGGCTGGAACGCTCCAACACCCTTTCAACCGTTGAGCTGGACCAGGCCCGCACGACCCTCCGCTGGGCCGCCCGCACCTACCTCGTCGCAGCCCTCAGTGCCCTGGCTTCCCTCGTCTACTACCTCGGGTTCCGCAGGGAGTAATCTGGAATGTGGTTGGATTATTGGGTTGAATATTTTATATTTGCCTATAATTCATAATATAAATCAGGAGGACAAACAATGAACACCAATGTTTCTCTGAATATGGACAGTCTTCTATCGTTTATCCACTCACTGTCACTCAGAAGAAGGAATCCTGATTGATGACTTTGATTTACTGATAGGCTCTACAGCCATTGCAAACAACCTCATTCTGGTTACTGAAAACGATAAGCACCTTGCACGCATACCGGAAATTAAGTTGGAGAACTGGGTGAAGAGATAATAAAAAGTGCAGCACTAAAATACATTACGCGCTGCACCGTCGGTTCTGAAAGTGGTGCGGACTCTGTCAATTTGTCGTTTTCAAAAGATTGAAATCCTTTATATCGAATATCTCAGTGGACACCTCTCCGAGCCAGCCGCTGGAGGCGTTGACACCTACCTGCACTTTCACAAAATCGATGTAGGCCAGGCCGGCGGGCTTGCCGTCGAAAGTCACGGCATCGCTGATGCGGAAATGGTTGTCGGCAGGCGAGGCATTGTAGTTGTCATCGTCTGTCAGCCGGTCGATACTGCTGAAATTGTCCGCATAGCCCCAGCCGTAGGCCGGATTGACCCAGTACGTGCCGTTGCCGGACGCATCGTAGTTGCGGGCCTTAAGGCATGTGCCACGCAGGGTATAGCTGTTCTCCTCCACCCAGGTGGGGTAATAGTAATCCTGGCGGTGAAAGGCGCCAAGATATTCCACGGTACCGGTATTGCCCCGGTTGTCCGTCCACGTCACCGGCATGGCAGGAGCCTCGGGCCGGAAATAGGTCACGGCATAGTCCAGATCGGTCTCAGCCTTGCCGTATTCGGAGCCTTTGAGCTCGTACCACGTGTCATTGGGCAGACCGTCCCCGTTCTCGTCCTGCATCACCCAGACA
>ULLI01008052.1_pt1 | contig 72747 bp, 61 predicted proteins | sample 1951351 | NCBI WGS metagenome assembly ULLI01 (sample SAMEA4835520, study PRJEB28245) | human gut metagenome | biome: gut microbiome; material: fecal sample | place: Denmark | collected 2008 | reverse complement strand
CAGGTTGCTTACATCGAAACGGTGCACAATCATCGTCAGCACGCTAAGCAGGACGTACAGGGTAAGAATAAAATACAGTGTCCTGCGCTGCTGGATAATCTCCTTGCGGGTAAAATATATGACAGCGAAAAGTGAGGCTACGATCAGCAGGCAGAGGATGAAATGACCTGTCCTCAGGCCAAGCAGGGACTCAGCGTAACCGTAACTGAGCTCATACTCCCGCTTGAACGAATCCAGCATCTGCTCTATCTCCGTCGTTACTATCTCGCCCTGGGAAACGATAAGCTGACCTGCATAGACCATCCCCTTAGTAGGAGAAATGTAGTCTACAGCCTCCTTATGGAACAAGTCTGTCCTGGCCTGGTCGAAAACTAGATTGGGGACAATATAGTCTCCTATCTTATAGGCATTGTATACCGAATCGGGACTGTAGGACGGAAAGCTTATGGACAGATAGTACTTTATGTAATCCTCCGCCTTCTCCCTGGTGTACACTTCGGATACTGGGACCTCCTGCGCCCTCTTGTCTCTCTGTATGACAATTGTACCTCCTGTGGATATCTCTTCCATATCCGGAAGAATACCCACTGAATACATGTTGTAGAGGGATTCAACGATGAAGTACAGGAGATGATTGTTCACGCTGTCATTTCCCGGCATCCTCCTCAGGCGCTGTACCTGGACATTGGCAACAGCATTGTCATACTCGAAATAAGGCAGGACCCTGGAGGCCTTTTCCTCTTTCTCAGCCAGAAGTTCCTGCTCAGTCTTAAGTATGGGGAAATCTATCGGTGACAGCAGGGTCTCATAGACCCACGGCCGCCCCGACTGATAACTGTACTTGAATTTACCCTCCTCGGGGAAAAGCAGTACGGAGACTACCAGTACGACGAGGAGGGATAAATAGATTTTGGGATCCTTCAGGAACTGCTTGCTGTCCTTCACCATACCTTAGAGGATAGCCCTGTCCTGAATATTGTCGCCGTCATATTCTCCCGCATCGAGTTTCTTTTTAGCCTCGGAGAATGCGTTGAGAGTGTACTCTACATCTTCCAGAGAGTGAGCGGCGGTAGGAATGATCCTGAACATGATCACACCCTTAGGCACCACAGGGTATACAACCACAGAACAGAACAGGTTATAGTTCTCCCTGAGATCCACCAGCATGTTGGTTGCCTGAGGTACAGTACCGTGAATGAAGACAGGAGTTACGCAGGCCTGAGCGAGTCCGATGTCGAAACCTCTCTCCCTGAAGCCGTTCTGCAGGGCACGGGTGACTGTCCAGAGTTTCTCGCGGAGACGGTCTCCCTCGGGGCCGCGGATAATCTCGAGTCTCTTCAGGCAGCCCTCAACAATAGGCATGGGAAGTGACTTGGCATAAATCTGCGAACGGAGGTTATAGCGGAGATAGTTGATAATGGACTTGGGACCTGCGACGAAACCGCCGATAATGGCCATTGACTTGGCATATGCACCGATATACAGGTCTATACCGTCCATCACGCCGAAGTGCTCGGATGTTCCGCGTCCGTGAGGACCCATCACTCCGAAGCCGTGGGCATCGTCGATGAGTATACGGAAATTGTACTTCTTCTTGAGAGCCACTATCTGGTCCAGGATGCCGAGAGCTCCGGTCATGCCGTACACGCCCTCTGTAATCAGCAGCACACCGCCGCCGGTCTCCTCGCACACCTTTAATGCACGCTGGATGGTTCTCTCGCACTTTTCGATATCGTTATGAGGATATACCATCCTCTTGCCCATGTGCAGACGGCAGCCGTCGATAAGGCATGCGTGGGCCTCTGAGTCATATACGATAACATCGTGGCGGGTAAGGAGGGCGTCGATAGTGGAGACGATTCCCTGATAACCGAAATTGAACAGGAAAGCATCCTCCTTCTGCTCGAACTCAGCCAGTTCCCTCTCAAGCCTCTCGTGCAGGGATGTCTGGCCGGACATCATCCTCGAGCCCATGGGATAAGCCAGTCCCCAGCGGGCTGCGGCCTCGGCATCCACCTTTCTGATCTCCGGATGGTTTGCCAGTCCAAGGTAGTTGTTGAGACTCCAGCAGAGGACCTCATGCCCATTGAACCTCATCCTCGGAGCGATCTCGCCCTCGAGCTTAGGGAAGGTGAAATATCCGTGACCTCTTGCGCGGTACTGTCCCAGAGGACCTCCCTCGTCTTTGTTTATTCTCTCAAAAATATCCATAATCGGTATAATTTAAAATGATTTATGCGTCTATTTTAGCGTATTTCGCGTTCATTTCGATGAATTCCCGACGAGGAGGCACCTCATCGCCCATGAGCATGGAAAAGATACGGTCGGCCTCGGCGGCATTGTCTATGGTCACCTGACGAAGCAGTCTGGTGGCAGGGTCCATTGTAGTCTCCTTCAACTGCTCCGCATTCATCTCTCCCAGACCTTTGTAGCGCTGAACATATATGCTGCCCTCATTGCCCTTGCCTATCTCTGCGATGGCTGCGATACGTTCCTCCTCGGTCCAGCAGTACTTTTCCTCCTTGCCCTTCTTGCTCTTGACCTTATAAAGAGGAGGCGCGGCGATATAGACATAGCCGTTCTTTATCATGTCGGGCATATAGCGGAAGAAGAACGTCAGGATAAGTGTTGCAATGTGTGCTCCGTCGACATCGGCATCCGTCATGATGATGACCTTGTGGTAACGGAGCTTGTCCAGATTGGCGGCTTTCGAGTCCTCCTCCGTTCCGATTGTCACGCCAAGGGCAGTGTATATGTTGCGGATGGTCTCGCTCTCCAGCACTTTATGTTCCATGGCCTTCTCTACGTTCAATATCTTACCGCGCAGGGGCAGAATCGCCTGATAGGTACGGTCGCGGCCTGTCTTGGCCGTACCGCCGGCGGAGTCTCCCTCGACAAGGAAGAGCTCGCATTTCTCCGGATCGCGGTTCGAGCAGTCGGCCAGTTTGCCGGGCAGTCCGGCTCCTGACATAACGGTCTTGCGCTGCACCAGCTCGCGGGCCTTCCTGGCCGCATGACGGGCAGTAGCTGCAAGGATCACTTTATCTATGATGTTCTTTGCATCCTTGGGATTCTCTTCGAGATATGTCTCAAGGGCAGCCTTTGTAGCTTGGGAAACTGCGGCATCCACTTCACTGTTGCCGAGTTTTGTCTTGGTCTGTCCCTCGAACTGAGGCTCGGCCACCTTCACCGATATGACGGCCGTCAGGCCCTCGCGGAAGTCGGAGGCGTCCAGGTCAAATTTCAATTTGGAGAGATATCCGTTCTTCTCGGCGTAGGCCTTGAGTGTGGATGTAAGTCCCCTGCGGAAGCCGGTAAGATGCGTTCCGCCCTCTATGGTATTGATGTTGTTGACGTAGGAATGAATATTCTCCGAGAAACCGGTATTGTACTGCATGGCTATCTCGATAGGGATGCCTGTCTTGTCTGTTTCCAGGGAGATAGGCTTGTCAGTGAGCTTTTCACGGGTTCCGTCCAGATACTGCACGAACTCAACCAATCCGTGCTCGGAGTAGAACTCCTGACGCACAGGCTCGTGCTCCACTTCCTCCATAGTCTCACCCTCCTGAGCCTGAGGCTTCCTCTCGTCTATAAGAGTCAGATGAATACCCTTGTTGAGATATGCCAGCTCGCGCAGCCTGGTGGCCAGTACGGAGGCATCGTATACAGTGGTCATCCTGAATATCTCTCCGTCAGGAGTGAATGTAATGGTGGTTCCAGTGTCATCGCACTCTCCGACCACCTTCACCGGATACTGCGGCACGCCGCGACTGTATTCCTGTACGAAGATCTTGCCTTCGCGGTGCACCTCGGCCTTCAGATATGAGGAGAGGGCGTTCACGCAGGAGACACCCACACCGTGCAGACCGCCGGATACCTTATAGCTGTCCTTGCTGAACTTACCTCCGGCATGAAGGACTGTCAGCACTACCTCAAGGGCCGAGCGGCCCTCTTTCTCGTGGATTCCTGTAGGGATACCGCGTCCGTCATCCTTGACGCGGATGGAATTGTCAGGCAGAATTGTTACTTCGATATTCCTGCAGAAGCCAGCAAGGGCCTCGTCGATGGAATTGTCCACCACCTCGTAGACCAGATGGTGCAGACCCCTTGGTCCTATGTCCCCGATATACATCGAAGGACGCTTCCGGACCGCCTCGAGTCCCTCCAATACTTGAATACTGTCCGCAGAATACTCTCTTTCCGCTTCGATCATTTCTTTATCTGTCATCGTGGTTCTAAAATTATATAACGGACAAAGATACGAAAAATTCTTACAACTTCAGGCAAATGCCAGCCCCAATATTGATTCCAGGCTCAATGTAGTTGAGAAAATATTGTATCTTACTGTTTGCCAAATTATTACCTTCTACAAAAACCATCATGCGGGTATTTACGGCATAGGAAATCCGCAGCCCGACATCCACAAAGGCCGGCACACGGTAGACAGAAGCTTCCGTATAGGGCACTGCAGCCCATCCCGTTGTGGATGTGCGGAAATAACAATCAGCCCGGATAAATAGGCGCTGCCTGAGATTATACTCAAGGATTGCGTCCACATCAAATGCAGGAGTCATCAGAGCCGCATTCCTATTGGAGAAACCGCGGTAATTGAATTCAGCCTGCGCCCAAAACGCAGGAGACTGCCACTTGAGCATTCCCGACACTGCCAGTATATGCGAATCATTCAGGCTCACTGTCTGATACCAGGACTGATACTGCTGCATGGCCATAAAAGACAAGTAATTACGCGACATCGTGTAATTTACGCCAAGACTGTAAGAAAAGCGGTCACGGACCTGTCCGTTCAGTCCCAGTTCTGCTGATACCGGTACTGCAGACTGATACTGTGCCCTGCTGTTGTCCATCCACGGATTGACGGCGTACAGATCATAGCGGGTATACAGCCTGTTGTCTCCTGAAAGCTTGAGATAGAGCCACAATGCATTTCTGGCCGCTTCGAATCTGACAGAAGCGTCAGGGTATATCAGAAAACCATTCCCGCTGCGCTGTATGTCAGCTCCATATACAGATGAGAATGCCAGTCCGGCACTCACTCTCCACCTGTCTCTATCCCAGCGGTACATGGGCGAGACCTTCCATATGCCGAAATTATAAAAGGTGCCGTTGAACCTTAGGTATATCTTATGCTCGCTCTTTATCGTTGCGCCCAGAGACACATCGGCATCAGCCAGATGCTCCCGTACGCCATGACGGTTGTTGAAGTACCTGTACGCCACGTTCAGGTCATAGTAAAACGCACTGGGATCAGGATTTGTGGAACGGACAGAGAGAGCGGCCCGCAGATGGTCGAACTTGTTGGAATACGTATTCCATATTTCACTATGTGAATGGCCTCCTGAAACAGGAGAGAGTGCATACATGCTGCCGGAATAGGCGGCGTTCAACTTAAGCTCTCCCTTCTTCCAGCGATAGCCCATGAAGGCTCCGGCCTTATTTTTCATCCTGTCTCCCAGCACTTTCCTGCCGCTGTAGACAGCATTGCTTCCTGACAGTACGACCTGAGGTACATGGTCCCAGTATGAGTCATGATTGAAATAAACTCCCATGGAGAACCTCTCTCCCAGGCGTGGTGTGACATAGACATCTGCCGATGGCGTCCAAGGATAAGCCGCTGCGACTCTGGCATACAGCCATGGATACACCACCTTGCCCTCGGCAGCGGGACCGAGAGTCATCATCGGGGTGAACTCGTAGAGATCCTTATATGGACTGTAGAATGTGGAATAGTCGAAGTTCAGCTTGAAATTGAGCAGCGAGTCCTCCACCGGAGCATCCAGGGGGGATTTCACCGTCCGGGCAATGCGTCCCTCGTAGTCCCTCTCCACCTCGACTGTGGAATTGATACCGTTCTGGGCGTAAACTGACGGCACCTGCAGAAAAACAGCCAGTGCCAGTCCGGACAAAGCCGATATTATGTTTCTCTGGACTCTGATCATTGTTCATTCATTTTATCAAGTCGTGCCAGCCTCATAGCCACCTGCTCCAGAACATCATCCTTGGGCCCCTGCGGTTCATAACCGTCCCGTACGCTCTCAAATGTAGCCCTGGCCTGGTTCCACTCCTCCCTCTCGGCGAAAGAGTCTCCAAGCACTATGAAACTCTTTGCCAACCAGTAAGTCTGGTTGGTCTGGGAATCGGAGAATGCGTAGACAAGATTCTCCACCTCCTCAAAATTGCCAGCGTCATATGTATCCTGAATCACCAGATAGGCAGCCTCGGCCCCCCGGGAGGTAAAACTGTCTGCTGACAGGCTGCGCAATAACGGCAGTGCCTCGTCCCTGCGTCCCAGGGCGAGATAAGATTTAGCCATTATATACTCTGCCTCCGTACGGTCCTCATCGCTCACTCCGGAGGAAGACTCCACCCTGGCGGCGGCCTCGAGAGCCGAGAGATATTTCTCGTTCATGTAGTACGAGCGCATGACGCCCATCATCGCGACGTATCTGTTGTTCTCCAGCCGCGCGATTTCATAAAGCGACTCATAAGCCGACACGGCCCTGTCGTAATGCTCCAGCCCGTAACAAATCTCTGCATAATGCAGGGTCGAGAGCTCTACAAATGAACCGCTGCCCTTGTCCATCACCTCAGAGTATGCCTCGGCTGCAGCCTCCTTACGGTCCAGGGCTGAAAGGGACTCTCCGAGGTAAAAATATGCCAGCGGAGTCTTCTGTCCGTCAGGATACTGGGCGATGAATGAGCGCAGGGATTTCTCAGCAGCAGCATAGTCTCCGGACAGGAAAATCTGTTCGGCAGCGTTGAATATCATAAGTTCCTTTTCATCCGCTGTCTTGGTTCCGGACAGACCGGTCCGCTCCAGATAAGCGAAATATTCCTCGGGCTTGTTGAGCGTCATGTATAAGCTCTCTATCACGGCCAGGGCGTTCTCCGTATCCTCTGACAAAGGCATATCCTCCACTATCCGTGTCAGGCAGGACAGCGCCCGGTCATATTCTCCCTCATTGGAATACAGCATTCCAAGCTCCAGCAGGGCCTTACCGTTATACACCGGATCCGCCACTTCATCAAGCAGGTATCTGAAACAGCGCTCAGCCTTGTCAGTCATCCCCCTCTGCACATAGGTCCTGCCGAGCTCATACACAGCAGTGGAATAGACCGGCGCATCTATACGCCTGTCCATAACCGTCTCCAGTATCTTCATCTTCTTTTCCAGGTCCGGGAGCAGACCGCAGGCAACCGCACACTGATACGCCGCATAGATTACCTGATCATCCTGATAATCCACCATGGCCACCTCCTCATATACGGAGGAAGCCTTGGCATAGTCCTTAAGCATGAAGAACGAATCCCCAACCCTGAGCTTGGCTTCAATTATCAGATCCATGTCGGTACCATGGCACTCCAGGAAACGGTAGAACCACTCTATAGCCCTCTGATAGTCCTCTTTGGCAAAATAGTTGTACCCCTGACCGTAAAGCATCAGGGGATATTCCTTGAAAGAGCGGAAAGCGCTGTTGCCGGCAAGATAGTCATTGGTCTTCACGGCCTCGTCCACCTTCCCAGAGCGATAATACGCCTCCGCCAGCCAGAAACGGGTCAGAAGCCCCAGAGCCGAGTTGTACGACGAGTGATTGAGCGCTATCCTGAAATCTATAGCCGCTCCGCCGTAAGCCCCCCTGTCGAAAAGTTCCATTCCCCTCAAAAATGCGGCCTTCTGGAGATTCATGTCCATTTCCGGGGTAAGCCGGCGGATGCTGTTGAGAGCATTGATGGCCGACTTGTACTTCTTCTCAAGAAGGTAGGAGGTGGCTATATATGAATATATCTCGTCAGAACGTCCGGAGTCGGGGTAGGTCTCCAGATAATCCTGAAAAGGCACGATGTCAGAATTGAGGTCAAATGCCAGCTTGGCATAATTGAAGAAGGACTCCTCCCTTATTCCGGCATCGAACCTCAAGTCTGCGGCTTTTTTATAATATGTCATGGCCGCGTGCTTGTTCTTCAGTTTCAGATATGAGTTGGCCATATGCATATAGGCGCTTTGAGACAGGGAGTCGTCGGGCGCGCCGGTAACTGCCTTGGTGAAGGCATCCACCGCTGTCCTGTATGACTCGAGCGAATAGGATATGATACCGAGATAGTAATTGTCCTTTCTGGAAATATCCGCACCCGAAGAAGAATAGCTCTCGAACCACTCTTTGGCCTCTTCCGGACTGCCAAGCCGGTAATATGCCTGCGACGCCATCCTGGCCACCTTGGCCTTCATATCCCCTTCCACCAGCTGCTTTATCCGGGAGCTGTTGTCCGCCACGTATCTGTAATCCCCGAGCATGAGTTTAGACTCAAGGATATAATACTCGCAATAAGCGCCATAATGAGCATCGTTCCGGATAGAGGAAAGAAGTTTGACCGCTCTCTCAAAATCATTGTCCGTATAGGCGATATATCCTCTGTAATACACCGATGCCGTGGTATAAGGAGTGTGGCTCCCTTTCAGCAGAAGGTCGAAACCGTTCCGCGCCTCGGCCAACTGCCCGGCCCTGAGCTGACAGAATGAGCGCTGGAAAAGAAACTTCGTCTTGTCTTTGCGGGAGAGCAGCGGATACTCGACGGTCTCGAGTATATCCAATGCTCCAGCATACTCCTTCCTGTCAAAATAATAACCGGCATACATCAGTAGTACGCCCATATAATCAGGGGCATATCGGTATTTATCCCTATACTCGTCCATGAGGGCATCCACGTTAGGGCTGCCGAGCCTTATATCACAGACTATACGGTATGTCGCCAGTTCCGTTTCTACTGACGCCGGCACGGAACACTGCCGGAAAATATCATCTATCCCGGCCCTGGCAGCCTGATACATGTCATTGCCGTAGAGTTCTCTCACCCTCTCCAGCCTGCGGCCGAAATCCTTCTCTCCCTGAGGAACTTCTTGGGAAAGAGCGCACCAGCACAGAGGAAGAGTGACGGCCAAAACCGTGATAAACCTTTTCAAGACCATTTTACTCTATTTGGGGCAAATGTAAGAATAATTTGCCTATCTTTGTAAGATAAATAACTCTTTCATGGAAGAAAACACAGAGCGTCCCATCATATTCTTCGAGCATACGGATATATGCGCCAGCGGCAATCTGGTCATATCCGACCTCAACATGAGCATCATGCCCGGTGAATTCGTATACATCATCGGCAAAGTGGGCAGCGGCAAGACCTCAATCATCCGGACCATCATAGGGGAAAACCCTGTGACTAAGGGCAATGCCATAGTCGGAGGTTTCAACCTAAGGAAACTGAAAAGCCGGCAGATTCCGTACCTGCGCCGTAAGATAGGAGTCGTGTTCCAGGACTTCCAGCTGCTGATGGAAAGGTCAGTGTACGAAAACCTCAGGTTTGTCCTCCGCGCCACCGGCTGGAAAGACCGCAGAAACATCGAAGACCGCATACACAAGGTACTGGACGCGGTAGGCATGGGACACAAAGCAAACAACATGCCTCATCAGCTCTCAGGAGGAGAGCAGCAGAGAATAGCTATCGCCCGGGCACTGCTCAACAGTCCTGAAATCATTCTGGCTGACGAACCTACCGGCAATCTGGACGGAGAGACAGCCGCACAGATCATGGACTTGCTCATAAGCATTAATAAAAAACGCGGCCCGGCGGTCATCATGGTAACACACAATCAGACCATTTTCCAGCAATATCCTGCCAGGACCTTTCTCTGCGAGAAACTTTCCTGCACGGAAATAGAGGACGAGTCGGACATCCAGCTGGACCTGTCCGAGTTCATCTAAAACTTGCCAAGAACAGATGCCCCGTCAACTTACGATAAAACAAAGATACTCCGCCATTCTCGGATGGTTCGCAGCCAACCGCCCGGCCGTCCGGTCCGAGCTTGACTTCCGGAACGGATATGAACTCATAGTCTCAGTCATCCTCTCGGCACAGTGCACCGACAAGCGGGTAAACATGGTCACTCCCGCCCTGTTCGGACGGTATCCTGATCCTGAATCCCTTGCCGCCGCATCTTTCGAGGATGTCCTGGCTCTTGTCCGTTCAGTGTCCTACCCCAACAGCAAGGCCCGCCACCTTATAGAAATGGCCAGGAAACTGGTATCCGACTTCCACTCGGTAATACCCTCCGACATCGACAGCCTGATGACCCTGCCCGGGGTAGGCCGCAAGACTGCGAACGTAGTAGCCTCCATTCTCTACGACAAGCCTGTAATCGCCGTGGACACCCACGTGCTGAGGGTATCCAACCGCCTCGGCCTCTCCCACGGAAAGACTCCGGAGAAAGTCGAGGCCGACCTGGAGAGCCACATTCCCGTGGAACAGCGCGCCATTTCCCACCACTGGCTCATCCTCCACGGACGCTACACATGCACGGCACGGAACCCCAAATGCGGGGAGTGCCCCCTTACACAGTGGTGCGAATATTATTCCGACAATAAGCAATGACCGACTGGCCCGGCATACTCTCCGATTACCGCTCCTACCTGCGCATCGAGCGGTCCCTCTCCCCCAACACCGTGACCTCCTACCTGAGCGACATCGCCAAGCTCCGGGATATGTATCCGGAACGCGGACCGGAGACCCTCGGCGGAGAAGATCTCTCCGCATTTCTCGCCTCGGAGGTGGAGCACGGCATATCCAAGCGGAGCCAGTCGCGGATGGTCAGCGCTATTAAAAGTTTTTACGGATTCCTTGAAATAGAAGGACGGCTTTCAGGTCAGGACGGACGTAATCCCGCCGAAACCATTGACTCCCCAAAACTCTCCCGCCACATACCCACCGTACTCTCCGTCGAAGAGGTGGAGCGCATCCTGGAGTCGGTCGACCTGGCCACCCCCGAAGGACACCGCAACCGGGCCATCCTCGAGGTTCTCTACTCCTGCGGGCTGAGGGTCAGCGAGCTGGTGTCACTGCGTATATCCGACCTGTTTCTGGAAGATTCCTTCATCCGGGTCATCGGCAAGGGGGACAAACAAAGGCTCGTACCCATAGCTGAGCCTGCCGCACGTGCCGTTCAGCAGTATCTTTCGCAGACCCGCCGGGCATTTGCCTCGAAAAGGGACGAAGACATAGTTTTCCTCAACCGGCGCGGCGGAAAGATGTCCCGCCAGATGGTCTTCCTGATCATCAAGCACCAATGCGGGATAGCCGGCATCACCAAGGAAATCTCTCCGCACACATTCCGCCACTCCTTCGCCACCCACCTCGTCGAGAACGGAGCCGACCTCCGCGCCGTCCAGCAGATGCTCGGCCACGAGAGCATCCTCACCACCGAGATCTACACCCACATCGACTCACGCAAATGGCAGCGCACCATCCTCGACCATCATCCCCGCCGATAAAAACAAAAAAGCCGCAGCCTCAACAGCCACAGCTTCCGCGTGCATCATAAGGTGCGTCAGAATGGGTGAAATGCAAGGAGTTAAGGATCAGGGCGAAGGAGTTTACTTAGGTAAATGACTGAGCCATGAGCCGAAAACGACGCAGCAGTTTGCCCGTTATGACGCGCCGAAGAGTAGCCCCAACAGGACTCGAACCTGTATCTAAAGTTTAGGAAACTTCCGTTCTATCCCTTGAACTATGGGGCCGCTTGCTGAAATCAGCGCGCAAATATATTAAATTTTTCGATTAATCCACAATTTAATACATTTTCCGCCTTAAGAATCATGTTGGCTATGGCCCTCGGAGTCGAACGCCCATGCCCTATAATCACAGTGGACGAGACACCCAGTACCGGAGTGCCTCCGTACTCCTCGTAATTGAAGCGGTCTATGTACGGATCATGGATGCCCCTTGCAGAGGCTATCTCATAGAAACCTTCGGCCTGCTTGAGAAAGATGTTGCCGGTAAAGCCGTCAGTGACCACCACATCGGCACGGTCTGTGGTGAAAAGGCTGTCCGGCTCTATGTTGCCTATGAAACGGTAATCCTGTGAATCCGACATCAGACGGTGAGCCTCACGGGCCACTATATGCCCCTTGCCGCTCTCACCGCCTATATTGAGGAGGGCCACACGGGGAGCCTTCACCCCCATGACACTCTGCGCATATACACTGCCCAACCATGCAAAATGACAATACTGCTCGGGCCGGCACTCAGCATTGAACCCGACATCCAGAAGAAGAATCCGCTGCCCTGCCATGCCCGGAAGTTCTACGGAAATGCAGGGGCGGTGTACCCCGTGGACGAGGCTCAGTTTTGTACAGCAGGCTGTCATCATGGCCCCGGTATTGCCGGTTCCGGCGAAAGCATCTATCTCCCCGGACGCGAGCATCTCGAAACCGCGCACAAGGGAAGACCGTACCTTGCGGGTCACGGACATGGCCGGATGGTCCGCGAAGGTTATCTTCTCAGGACAGTGCACAATAATGAAATTACCGGAGCTGCAGCCTATACGGTCACAGACTCCGGCAATAGCCTTCTCATCTCCGAAGAGATATATCTGGAACCTGCCTCCGCTCCCTACCAGTGCCTCCAGCGCGCCGGAGACCTCATTGTCAGGGGCGAAATCGCCGCCCATGGCGTCAAGGCCGATTCTCAGCTTCCTCACGCAGACTTACTCTACGTTCTTCTCAACCATCAGACGTCCGCGGTAGTAGCCGCACTCAGGGCATACGCGGTGATACAGTACTGTGGCTCCACAGTTGGAGCATGTGGAAAGTGCGGGGAGAGTCAGTTTGTCATGAGTTCTGCGTTTGTCCCTGCGCTGCTTTGAAAGTTTGTGTTTGGGATGTGCCATCTTATTCTAAATTTTAATTATTTCTATTTTAAAATATCTTTCAGCTTTTCCATCATCTCCGGGTCGCATTCCCCGTCCGGATGAACCTTCTTTATCGGGAGGCTCAGATTGACGTAGTCGTAAATAATCTGACCCAGGTCAATCTCGGATGAACTGCCGTCCAGGAGTATCACCTCGTCCGAGACCCCTTCCTCCGCATCCTCGGCATAGGAAGAGAACATCACCGAAAAAGGCACCTGAATATCCACAGGAATCTTCAGGTCCGCCAGGCATCTGTCGCACTTGACCGTTACGTCCCCGGTGATTCCCAGGTCCAGGCTCATGCGCCCGGGCTCCTTGGTTATCAGGACATTGATATCAAGCTCAGCATCCGAGACCGTATCACTCTCGTACGCCTCGAAAAAACTCCCGTCCACCTTGAAGTGGAACGGATGTTCTCCGTTGAAAAGCCCGCGTATCCCTATCTTGCAATTCATTTTCCGACAATTAAGGGCGGCAAAGATATAAAATTTTTCGATATCCCGAAATTGTTTTGGACTTTTTTATTGCGCCCTCCTGCGTTTTCTCTCATTCTCGTCCAGAATAATCTTTCTCAGACGCATGAAGTGAGGGGTCACCTCCACCAGCTCGTCCTCCTGGATGTACTCCAGAGCCTCCTCGAGCGAGAACTTTATCGGAGGCGGCAGCATCACCTTCTCGTCAGAGCCAGAGGCACGCATATTGGTCAGTTTCTTGGTCTTGCAGATATTGATGGCCAGGTCGCTGGCACGGGTGTGCTCGCCGACCACCTGACCGGCATAGATCTCCTCGCCCGGATCGATGAAGAAGCGTCCGCGGTCCTGCAGCTTGTCCATGGCATACGCCACCGAAAGGCCTGTTTCCAGTGACACCAGAGAACCGTTGTTGCGCTTCTCTATCTCTCCCTTGTACGGCTCGTAGCCCTTGAAACGGTGGGCCACTACAGCCTCGCCCTGCGTTGCTGTCATCAGGTTGCTTCTCAGACCGATAAGGCCTCTCGACGGAATATCGAATTCCAGATGGGCCCTGTCTCCACGGGTCTCCATGTGGGTCAGGGAAGCCTTGCGGCGGGTGGATATCTCGATGGCCTTGCCCACCATTTCCTCGGGCAGGTCTATGGTCAGAAGCTCTATGGGCTCGCAGCGCACCCCGTTGATATTCTTGTCTATAACCTTAGGTTGACCTACCTGCAGCTCGAATCCCTCGCGGCGCATCGTCTCTATCAGAATCGACAGATGCAGCACTCCGCGTCCATATACGATGAAGGAATCGGCTCCCAGACCCGGTTTTACCCTCAGGGCCAGGTTCTTCTCCAGTTCCTTCTCAAGACGCTCCTTCAGATGCCTTGAAGTCACATATTTGCCGTCGCGGCCGAAGAAAGGGGAATCATTGATGGTGAAGAGCATGCTCATCGTAGGCTCATCCACGGTGATGGGCGGCAGAGCCTCGGGATTCTCATAATCGGCCACTGTATCACCTATCTCGAAGTCCTCCAGACCGACCACTGCGCAGATATCCCCGCACTCCACCTTCTCCGCGCTCTTCTTCTCCAGGCCCTGAAAGACCATCAGGTCCTTGATTTTCTGCTTCTCCACCGTTCCGTCCTTCTTGCAGAGAGAAATCTGCATACCTGCGGTGAGTGTTCCGCGGCTGACCCTGCCCACAGCGATACGGCCTACATAAGGCGAATACTCCAGAGAGGAAATCAGCATCTGCGGCGTTCCCTCCACATACTTGGGTGCCGGTATCTCGGCTACGATAGTATCCAGCAGAGGGATGATATCTCCCGTAGGCTTGCGCCAGTCAAGCGACATCCATCCCTGCTTGGCACTGCCGTAGACCGTCTTGAAGTCCAGCTGGTCCTCCGAGGCGTTTAGCGAGAACATCAGGTCGAAGACCTGTTCGTTCACCTCGTCGGGACGGCAGTTCGGCTTGTCCACCTTGTTGATTACCACGATCGGCTTCTTGCCCATCTCGATGGCCTTCTGCAGGACGAAGCGGGTCTGCGGCATGGTGCCCTCGAAAGCATCCACCAGCAGCAGCACTCCGTCCGTCATGTTGAGCACCCTCTCGACCTCGCCTCCGAAATCAGCATGGCCCGGGGTGTCGATGATATTGATCTTGATGCCTTTGTACGGCACAGATACGTTTTTGGCGAGGATTGTGATACCTCTCTCACGCTCCAGATCATTATTGTCCAGGATCAGGTCGCCCCCGTGCTTTCCGTCCTCCCGGACGAGCTTCGCCTGATAAATCATTCTGTCCACCAGAGTGGTCTTACCGTGGTCGACATGGGCGATGATTGCTATATTTCTTACGTTTTGCATATTCGGGGCGCAAAATTAATTGAAATTTATTTACATTTGCACCCTGACATTAAATTTTAACAGCAACCCACCACACACCATGACGGAGAAGATCATAATCCTCGATTTCGGCTCACAGGTCACCCAGCTTATCGGCCGCAGACTCAGGGAGCTGAACGTTTACTGTGAAATCCATCCATTCAACAGGATTCCCGTCCTCGACGACAGCGTCCGGGGCGTGGTTCTCTCGGGCAGCCCCTGGTCCGTCCGGGACAGCAAGGCTCCCAGCCCGGATCTCTCCGGCATCAAGGGCCGTTACCCTATGCTGTGCATCTGCTACGGAGCCCAGTACATTGCCCACCGCTACGGAGGGGAGGTCAATCCTTCCATCGCCCGTGAATACGGCAGGGCCATCATGCACATCAAGGAACAATGCCCCCTGTTCGAAGGCATTCCATCCGACTCGCAGGTCTGGATGTCCCACGGCGACACCATCGCCCGTCTCCCGGAAGGAGCGGAAGTCATAGCCTCCACCGACGATGTGGTCAATGCCGCCTATTATATAAAAGGAGAGCAGACCTGGTGCGTGCAGTTCCATCCGGAGGTCTACCACTCGACCTACGGTCCTCAGATTCTGGAGAATTTCGCAATGCGCATCTGCGGATGCAAGGGCGACTGGACTCCCGCCTCCTTCATCGAAAGCTCCATTGAGTCCTTAAGGGAGAAAATAGGTCAGGACAATGTCATCCTCGGCCTCTCCGGCGGAGTCGACTCCTCAGTGGCGGCAGTCCTGCTGCACCGGGCCATAGGCCGGCAGCTGCACTGCATCTTCGTCAACAACGGGCTGCTGCGCAAGGATGAGTACGAGTCAGTACTGGCCTCCTACCAGGACATGGGCCTCAATGTCCGCGGAGTAGATGCTACCGAGCTCTTCCTCAAGGCTCTTGAGGGCATCTCTGACCCCGAGGCCAAGCGCAAGGCCATCGGCCGTACCTTCATCGAGGTATTCGATGCCGAGGCACACAAGATAGAGAACGCATCCTGGCTTGCCCAGGGCACCATATATCCCGATGTGATCGAGTCCACGTCGGTCAACGGTCCCTCGCAGACCATCAAGTCCCACCACAACGTGGGCGGTCTGCCTGAGGAGATGAATCTTAAGATCGTCGAGCCCCTGCGCTCCCTCTTCAAGGACGAGGTGCGGAGAGTAGGCCGGGCCCTCGGCATCAAGAACTCCCTCATCTCCCGCCATCCGTTCCCCGGTCCCGGTCTCGGCATAAGGGTACTCGGCGAGGTGACCCGCGAGAAACTGGAGATACTGCGCAACGCCGACGCCATCTATATCGACGCCCTCCGCTCCACCCCCGCCCCCGAAGGCTGGCAGCCCGCATCCGGAGCAGCGGCAACAGGCGGCACCGAGACCGGCGAAGGCTTCCTGACCCTCTACGACTGCATCTGGCAGGCCGGAACGATCCTCCCTCCCGTACGCAGCGTGGGAGTCATGGGCGACGAGCGCACCTACGAGTACACCATCGCCCTCAGGGCAGTGGTCTCCACCGACGGCATGACCGCCGACTGGGTACACCTCCCCTACGACTTCCTGGCGAAAGTCTCCAACGACATCATAAACAAAGTGCGGGGAGTGAACCGCGTCGTCTACGACATCTCCTCCAAACCTCCCGCCACTATCGAGTGGGAGTAAGGCACGGTGTGTCATAATAGGCAATCTGCTGCGTTACTTTCGGGATGAGTGCTGCAGTCATTTACAGCAGTAAACTCCTTTGCACTCACCCTCAGTGCCTTGCATCTCACCTATTCTGACGCACCTTATAGAGAGAGCAGTAAAATTCGTGTGTCAAGCCCCTAAGAAGGTCCGGATATTGGACTCCAGGACTTCGACCAGACGGCGGCGGGCCTCAATGCTGGTCCACCCGATATGGGGTGAAAGAATCAGTCTGGACGGGTCCTTTACGCCCGTGATGTAGGGATGGTCCGCAGGCAGTGGCTCGGTTTCAAAGGTATCCACAGCCGCTCCGGCTATGAGACCGTCATTGAGGGCACGCACCAGGTCGCTTTCGTTGATGATGCCGCCGCGGGAACAATTCACGATGTAGGCTCCGCGCTTCATCCGCCCCAGTTCTTCGTATGTGACAAGATCCTTTGTCTTAGGATTCAGAGGACAGTTTACCGACACGATGTCGCTTCCGCCCAGCAGCTCCCCGAGACTCACGCAAGGATATTCCTTGCAATGCCCGGTGCCGGAAGTCGAATAATAGGAGACTTCCATTCCGAAAGCCGTTGCCAGCTCCGCCACACGCGAACCGATATTGCCCATGCCGATGATACCCATCTTCTTGCCCTTGAGCTCCCAGAACGGGTTGAGCACGTCTGAAAACATTCCGCTGCGGGAATAACGTCCGTCATGGCATATATCATTGAAATACATCCCATGTCCCACCAGATTCAGGATGTGCATGAAGCACACCTGAGCCACGCTCTCGGTCGAATACGCAGGTACGTTTTTCACAGGTATGCCTTTTGAGGCGGCATAATCCACATCCACGCAGTTGACCCCGGTCGCGGCCACACAGATAAGCTTCAGATTGCGCGCAGCGTCTATCTCGTCCCTGTAGACCTTTACCTTATTGGTTATGATTATGTCACAGTCCGCCACCCTGGAGGCAGCCTCTTCCTGCTTCGTAGCATCGTAAAACACTGTCTCGCCGAACTGCTTCAGTCCGTCCAAAGACACATCCTTGCCGACCGTCGCGGCATCCAGAAAAACTATTTTCATAAAGTCACGAATTTAAAATTTGAAGCAAATTTAAAAAATATTCTAATTTTGTCTTAAAATACTGCGGATATGAAAACCCTTATTCTATCGTGCGACATGGGCGGAGGACACAACTCCGCAGCCAAGGCTCTCGCCCAGTGGGGCGGACACTACGGAATAGAGTGCGAGATAGCCGACACACTCTCGTTCATCAGTACCGATTTTTCCAAAACCATGTCGGACCTGTACATATTCACCACCAAAAGCAACCTCATAAAAGTCATCTACAGGACAGGCGAGATAGTACCACGCTCGCGGCGGGTAAAGTCTCCGGTGTACATGGCCAACAAGATATACTGCAAGCGTCTCTGCGACCACATACTCGAAGGCGGCTTCAGTTCGGTGATATGCACCCACGTATTCCCGGCCGAGGCCATGACCGCACTGCGCCGGGCCGGACTGCTGCCGGCCGGACTCAGAACAGTATTCGTCCAGACCGACTATGATGCCCTGCCGCTGATGAAGGACCTGGAAGTCGACGGCATCGTAATCCCCCACCCGCACCTTATAGAGGAATGTGTGGCCATCGGAGCCCGCCGCGAGCTCCTGCATCCGTTCGGCATTCCCGTCAATGAAGAATGCTGGCATCACAATGACAGGACAGCCGCAAGAAAGGAGTGCACCGGCATCCTGTCCGCGGAAAAGGATATCCGGAGCAGCGCGGACTGGTATCTGATAATGTCCGGAAGCATGGGTTTCGGCAAGACAGGGGAACTAATCAGGACCATCGTAGATACTGAGGGACAGAACGTGGAAGTCCTGGCCGTCTGCGGCAGCAACACCAAGCTCCTCAGCCGGCTGCAGAAAGACTTCGGCACAGTCCCCAATGTACACCTGCTCGGATTCACCGACCGCGTCCCCCTGCTCATGGATGCCTGCGACGTCCTCTTCACCAAGCCGGGCGGACTGTCCAGCACAGAAGCCGCCGCCAAGCGAATTCCGATCATACACACCGCACCCATCCCCGGCTGCGAGACCGACAACGCCCGCTTCTTCCACTACCACGGCATGTCCTACAGCACCACCGATACAGCGCAGCAGGTCGCCGTCGCACACCGTCTCTGCTCTGATAAAAAATTCAGGGAAGATATGACTGCCGCCCAGGCAGCCAATACCTTCCCTGATACTTCGGAGAATATCTTCAATCTCCTATAGCATTACTTTCCGTTCCATTTCAGAGCCTTGAAGAGCTCAACCACAACGAGAGGAACAAGAGCCAGAAGAACGATTATACCCCACTGGTTCAGATTCATGGAAACGAACTCAAAGGCTGTCATCAGAGGCTGGATCAGCAGTACCGCCAGAGTCAGCACGAGCGACATCAGCAGAGCGAAGATCAGCGGCTTGTTGTCCAGGATATTGAACTTGAAGCGGGACTCGGTATTGGAATGCAGGTTACCTGCATGCACAAGCTTGGCCATAATCAGTGAAGTGAAGGCCATGGTCTGACCGAGGGCCTCTCCACCCTGGTTCTTGCCTATGATGAAGGCCGTAAGGGTAATGGCTGTAACCATAAGTCCCTGATAGCAGATTCTCCATACCATGCCGCGGTCCATGAACTGCTTGCCCTTGCCGCGGGGACTCTTGCTCATCACGTCCTTGGCTGCCGGGTCGAGGCTGAGCGCCAGGGCGGGGAAAGTCTCGCTGACAAGGTTGATCCACAGGATGTGTATCGGCAGCAGGGGTATTCCCATGTTGAATATCGAAGTGATGAAGAGCAGAATCACCTCACCGAGATTGGTGGACAGGAGGAAGAGTATGGTCTTGAGGATGTTGTCGTAGATACGGCGGCCCTCGGAGACAGCAGATACGATGGTCACGAAGTTGTCGTCCTGCAGGATCATGTCGGAAGCATCCTTGGCCACTTCCGTACCGGTTATACCCATCGACACACCTATATCGGCTTTCTTGAGCGCAGGAGCGTCGTTGACACCGTCTCCGGTCATGGCCACTATCTCACCCCTCTTCTGCCATGCCGTCACGATTCTCTCCTTCTGCTCCGGAGCGATGCGGGCATATACCGAATACTTGTCCACATTCGCATCGAAATAAGCGTCATCGAGCTTCTCGAGGTCAGTACCGGTTATGGCCAGGTCGCCGTCACGGAATATGCCTATCTTCTTCGCTATCGCCAATGCCGTGACCTTATGGTCGCCGGTGATCATCACCGGACGTATACCGGCGCTGCGGCACTCGGAGATAGCACCTATAACCTCTTCTCGTTCGGGGTCTATCATACCGACCATACCTACGAATATGAGGTTGCGCTCGACCTCCTCCATCTCGTTGGAGACTGCATCCATCGGTCTGTAGGCCATTGCCAGCACCCTGAGGGCCGACTCGGCCATAGCCTCATTGCGCTTCTGCAGGTCCGCGATATCGGAGCCGGTGATCTGACGGACTCCGTCCGCGGTCTCTATCCGGTCGCAGACAGACAGTATCTCGTCCAGACCGCCTTTGACATTGGCCCTCAGAGAGCCGTCTTCCATACGGTTGATGGTCGTCATCCTCTTGCGGGAAGAGTCGAAGGCCACTTCCCCCACCCTCGGGCATCCGGCCTCGAGGGCATCCTTGCCCACTCCATGCCTGGAACCCATGTCGATAAGCGCTATCTCTGTAGGGTCACCGACCTTCGTAGTGGAACCGTCACTGCTCCTGACCACCTTGGCATCGCAGCAGAGCACTGCAATGGACACGAGACGGTCCATATTGCCGCTGACGGCGTAGTCTTCCACCACGGTCATCTGATTCTTGGTAAGAGTTCCGGTCTTGTCGGAGCAGATGACAGTAGTGCATCCGAGGGTCTCCACCGATGGCAGCTTGCGGATAATGGCGTTGTGCCTGGCCATACGGCGCACACCCATTGACAGGATGATGGTCGAAATGGCAGGAAGTCCTTCAGGTATGGCAGCTACCGCCAGCGATACAGCCACCATGAACATGCCTACGATATCGCGTCCGTAGAGGACACCTATAATGAATATTACAACACAGATCAGCACCGATGCGATACCGATGACCTTGCCGAGCTTCTCGAGGCGCACCTGCATCGGGGTCTGGGTATCGGAATCCCGGTTCAGCATGTTGGCAATCTTGCCTATCTCGGTATTCATGCCTGTACCGACCACTATTCCCTTACCGCGGCCGAAGGTCACGACTCCGCTGGAAAACGCCATATTCTTTCTGTCCCCCAAAGGCACATCCGTCTCTTCTATAGTCTCCGGGGACTTCTCTACCGGGACTGACTCTCCTGTCATGGACGATTCCTGAATGCTCATATTCACGGACTCTGTTATCCTGATGTCGGCCGGTACTATATCGCCGACTTCCAGGACCACCACATCTCCCGGCACCACATCCTCCACGTTTACGATGTAGGACTCCCCGCCGCGGATAACCTTTGCCATGGGAGCCGCCATCTTCTTCAGGGCATCCATGGACTTCTGGGCCTGGTACTCCTGATAAGCGCCGATAAAGGCATTGAGCAGAAGGATACCCATTATGATGTAGGTATCCAGCAGGCCCTCGCCCGTCCGGACACCCATGACGCCGGAAATCACCGCCGCGATAATCAGCAGGATGATAAGAAAACTCTTGAACTGCTCCAGGAACATCACGATAAAAGGACGTCCCTTTTTCTGCACGAGCGTATTCTTGCCGTACTTCTCTATACGGGCGGCTATTCCGTCAGGATCGAGACCGCGCCCCGCGTCGGTCTGCAGCTCCTCAGAAACCTCCTCGATGGAGTGATTGTAGTATTGCTTCATATCATTTGAATTAAACCGGCTGCAAAATTGACACTTCATTGCGTATTAATTGTTATGTTTGCAGTAGAAAAAATGTAGAAAAAGTCGGATTTTATATGAAAACGGAAGAAAATGGCTTTACAATAGGACTATGCACCGGCGGACGGTGGGACCTGCGCATCAGCGGACGCTGCCGCAGCATCACGGAAGGATGCCTTTTCATACTGATTCCGCAGCATTTCACCGAGACGATTTCCCGCTCCGATGACTTCAGCGCCAGAACCCTTACCGCATCCCTCGAAGCCATTCTCGAACACCCCAGTCCGGTGGACATCAACATCATCAACATCACTTTCCTTCACCCTGTCATCCGACTCGACCCGGACAGGGCCGCCGGTCTGCTGGAATATTACGAATTCATAGGGAAGCACACGGGCAGGAGCGACAACATCTACGACAAGGAGCTCCGCAAGACCCTGCTATACGCCCTCATGCTGGAAATCAGCGATATCTACAACGACATCTCCGGAGACCGCAGCGAGGTGGCCAATCCGCGCCAGGAACAGCTGACCGACGATTTTTTCAAACTGCTGACGGCACACTACAGAAGCGAGCACAACGTAGCCTTCTACGCCGGACAACTGCACCGCACTCCCAAATATTTCTCAGAGGCTGTACGCCGTATCAGCGGGCGCTCCGTTTCCGACTGGATAGCCACCATGCTGCTCAGCGACAGCAAGCTGCTGCTCCAGACCACGGACAGGACCATACTCGAGATATCGGAGGAACTGGGATTCTCCAGCCCCTCGGTCTTCGTGCAGTTCTTCCGGCACCATACCGGCACCACACCGCTGCAGTACCGCAAACAGCTATAGCAGAGGACTGACCAGACGGGCTACCGACTCGTTGAATTTGTTGCGGCGAGGACGCTTGCGCCACTTGGCCTTAGTCACCAAGGTGCAGCGGGAAAGGTCCCTGCGGAACTGGTCCTCAACAGTCTTCGCGCACTCCGCATCATAGATGACGGATGTCACCTCGAAATGATGCTCGAAACTGCGGTTGTCCATATTTGCCGAACCGATGATGCAGTACTCCCCGTCTATGCTGAGCACCTTTGAATGATTGAATCCCCTCTTGAACAGATACACCTTGACTCCCGCCTCTATAAGCTCCGATATATACGACATGGTACCCCAGTTTGTCAGCCATGTATCCGAGCGTTCCGGTATCATCAGCGACACCTCCACATCGGACAGGGCCGTGATCTTGATGGCATTGAGTATTGTCTCCGAGGGTATGAAATACGGAGTTATGATGTAGATGTGGTTGCGTGCCTTGGTGATGGCGGTAAAGTAGCACTGCATGATGGCGGCCCAGTCGCTGTCCGGTCCAGAAGCCAGTATCTGCGCATAGTACCGGTTGCCCCCTGCCCTGCCGGCCGTGAGCAGTTCCTTGTCCTTTGCATCCAGATACGGGTAGTATCTCCGGCGGCGACCCAGATTCTTGTTCAGGATAAAATACCTGTCCAGCAGGAAGGTCGCCTGGATGGAAGTCACCGAAGTACCCTCTATCCGCACATGAGTGTCCCGCCATTCGGGGAAATCCCCCCCGTCATAGTAGCGGTCCGCTATGTTGACACCGCCCAGAAAACCCACGCGCCCGTCCACTACCAGTATCTTGCGGTGATTGCGGTAATTGACTATCGGAGGCAGGAAAAAGAGCCGGAACGGGGAGAAATTGAGGATCTCCACCCCGGCCTCCTGCAGCTCCCCCAGGAACTTCCGGCCAAGGTGCCTTCCTCCGAACCCGTCGAACATCATCCGGACCTCCACCCCCTCCCGTGCCTTGGCGACAAGCACCTCCTTGAAGGCATTGCCGACCTTGTCATCCTCTATAATGAAGGACTGCAGATGGATATGGGTCCTGGCCCCGCGCATTTCCTCCAGCATAGCCGAAAGAGCCTCCTTCCCCGAGAAATAAATCCGCACGTTTTCATTGGCGGAAAGCAGACTGTGCGCACTGCGGATATTCTGGACCACCAGCTTGTGGTAGCGCCGTACCTCCTGAGGGATATTCTCCCTGTTCCCGAATTTCTCCAGCATCTCCTTGCACAGCTCCCTCCTCAACCCGATATCACCAGCCCCCTTGCGGGAAAACATCTTGTCCTTGCGGAAATTGCGCCCGAAGAAAAAATACAGGATAATGCCGATATACGGCAGCAATATCATGACCATCACCCAAGAGAGTGTCTTGACCGGATCCCTCTTGCTGGAAATCAGCATAACGGAAGAATACACCGCTATGGCTATGTTGAGCAGGTAAAGCAGCGATGTAAATACGGGCCACAGCTGGGTGAACGTCATGATTACTTCCTCCCTATATAAAGGTAAGACACTCCGCCTGTCATGGACCTCGCGGTCACGTCCCTGAAGCCCCCTTCCGAAAGTTCAGCACTGAACTTGACCGGGGAAGGGAAATCGAACGAGGATTCCGGCAGATAGGAATAGGCATACGACTGCCTGGAGACAAGTCGGCCTATTGCCGGAAGGATATTCTTGAAATACAATGTATAGACACCTCTCCACAGCCTGTTGCGGGGAATGGAGAATTCCGCAATGGCAAGCATCCCTCCATCCTTGAGGACGCGGTGCAGTTCCCTGATACATTGTTCCCGCCTATCGAAATTACGGATACCGAATGCAATGGTCACCGCATCGAAACTACCGTCGGCAAAAGGCAGACCGGATGCATCTCCGAAACGGAAATCAATGTCAGGAGCCTTTTTCCTGGCTATAGCCAGCATATTCTCCGATATATCAGCCCCGACAACATCGAGGCCCTTGCGCCTGAGCGCGATGGTAACATCCCCTGTCCCGCAGGCCATATCCAGGACACTGACATCACCGTTTCTCTGAGCACAGAACGAGACGACAGCACGCACCAGACGCCTCCTCCAGGAACGGTCTATCCCGAAGGAGAGAAGATGATTCAGTCTGTCGTACACCGGGGCGATCGAATCGAACATCGAGGAGATTGCCTCCCGGCTCTTGTTAAGCTGTCTTTCCGGCATATTCCGAGATAAAACCGTAGGAATGGTCATCCATCCTCAGCTCACCCTTGGTAACGTGGCCGAGGAGCGTGGTCTCAATCCCGTGGTTGAACATAAAGTTGACGAAGTCTCCTTCCTGATCGTTGTTCACAGAGACGATTGGCACGTACTTCGTATTGCCGTAGAGAAACTCCTCATCGGTGAGGTCAGAGTCCCCCGTAATATCGAAGCCCAAAGCCTTGTCCCTGCAGCACTCGACCAGCGAATGAAAAATACCCTTGCCGGATATCCGATGGAGGGAAGTGATAAAGCCCGAATCAATGCTCGAATTCAGGTAATCCACTGCCTCAGAGGACGTTACTAAATACAAAGTATCGCCCTTCTGTACAAAGCTGCTGTTTGTCTCTTTCATGGCCTGAGTGGTTATTGTTCAAAATTGATGTAAATTTAAGAAAATTTTCAAAAATTGTTTCATTTTAAAAAAAACAATGTATATTTGCAGCCCGAAGCCCAAAAAGAGCCCAGATGGTGAAATTGGTAGACACGCTACTTTGAGGGGGTAGTGCCTGTTTAAGGCGTGCAAGTTCGAGTCTTGTTCTGGGCACAAAAAAAGGTGAGAATCTCTTGATTCTCACCTTTTTTTGTGCCCAGGCGGGCGCCTTTTGTCTACCCATCCCCCGGCCCCTTCCCAGGAAGGGGAGCTTGTCGCGGAGCTCCGCGGGTCAGGGAGAATCTTTCGATTCTCACTTTTTTTTGTGCCCAGGCGGGCGCTTCCTTGACCCATCCCCCGGCCCCTTCCCTGGAAGGGGAGTTGGTCGCGGAGCTCCGCGGGTCAGGGAGAATCTTTCGATTCTCTCCTTTTTCGTGCCCAAGGCATTTTTACGGGTAACCATTAGACTATACTGTGAATAAAAAGTCTATCTCTAGAAATATATGCTCATATTCGTTCAACGAAATTTTGTCGGGCAGGATATACTTCCGCTAACCATCTTGTTCTCAAATACATACACTTAAGCGTTATTGCCGTAAGCGATTCCAAACGGCTCACAGCATCACATTGAAAAGCAAACATCCTGCACCACAGCGACTTAACACACATGTTTCCTCCCCGACAAAATTTAGTTCGTCGATTCGGATTAATGATTCATCTAGGACACATCTGAACCATAAGGGCAAAGGCATTTAAGACAGTCCAGAAGGTGCCGACGAAAGTGACGTTTCATCGGCACCTTTCAGGCACTCGCAGCCGTGGGACCCCGTTCGCAGGCTCCTATGACGGCCTTGTCACAGCAGCCCCTTACAGAAGGTGCCGACGAGAATGGCGTTTCATCGGCACCTTTCAGGCAGTCGCAGATGTGGCCCCCGTCCGCAGGCTCCTCTGATGGCATTGTCACAGCAGCCCCTTACAGAAAGTGCCGACAAAAGTGACGTTTCATCGGCACCTTCCGGTAATCTCTGATACTGCACGTGATGCGGTACAGTGTTGAATGACAGGATTGTGAGCCGGTTAGTCGTAGTTCCACAAATTCATAGCACAAGTTTTGTCGGTCAAAGCGCAAGCCTGGTAACAGTAGAAATTTACCCCGCGTGGATTTCTACTGAGCCGGGATTAGCGCGCTACCGCTTGCTTTTCCCGCACTGAGGCAGGCCTTATAAAGGCGTCCGCAGGAACTCTGTTCCTGCAATGTGGCTTTGCCACATGCTTTACATTATATGAGAGCCAGCGGCAAGTGAACTTACCGCTGGCTCTCATATAATGTAAAGGGACGCGCATTGCTGCCGTCCCTTATTGCCTTAATGGCTGTGACCTCGGCGGGATTCAAACCCACAACCTTCTGATCCGTAGTCAGATGCTCTATTCAGTTGAGCTACGAGGCCAATATTTCAGAAACTATTCTGCTTTTCCTGTTTCCTCGGCAATTACACCGGTGAACTTCTTCTCCTTGATGCGGGCCTTCTTACCTGTGAGATTCCTGAGGTAGAAGATTCTAGCCCTACGCACCTTACCGCTCTTGTTGAGCTCTATCTCGGAGATGAAAGGTGAGTACAGAGGGAAAATCCTCTCGACTCCTACACCATTGGAAATCTTGCGCACTGTGAAAGTCTGGGTTGTTCCTGCGCCTTTCCTCTGTATCACAACTCCACGGAACTTCTGGAGTCTCTCCTTATTCTCCTCTTTGATCTTATAAGTCACAGTCACCGTATCACCTGCCTTAAACTCGGGATACTTCTTCTCGTCCTGTGCAAATGCCTGTTCTGCAATCTTTATTAAATCCATTTTCTTATTCCTTTAGTGGCAACGTTGCTGTCATCATCGACATCCTGCAAGAGGTTGCTTATTTTTTGGGACTGCAAAGATATACAAAAGAGAACATATTGCAAATTTTTTTATCAATTAGCTGAACATTTTTTTAAGACGGTCGAAAAAGTTCCTGTCCATCCTGCTGGGCTTGGGAGTGAAATTCTCTGAGTTTCTGAGCTTTTCGAACACTTCCTTCTCGTTGCGGTCCAGTTTGGTCGGAGTCCACGCCTGGATGAATACAAGCAAATCACCACGGCCGTAGCCATTGATGTCAGGCACTCCTTTTCCTCTAACCCGAAGTATAGCTCCTGACTGAGTGCCGGGCTCAATCTTTATCCTGACCTTACCGTCAGCGGAAGGTATCTCAGCGGCAGTTCCGAGCACCAGATCCGGCATTGACACGAACAAAGTATAAATAAGGTCATTGCCGTCTCTCTGAAGTTCCCCGTTATCTTCCTCCTCTATCAGCACGAGCAGATCTCCGTTGACTCCGTTACCTCTGGCAGCGTTGCCTTTACCATGAACTGTCAGCTGCATGCCTTCTACCACTCCTGCAGGTATCTTGAATGTCACCTCTTCGGTATCCTCAACTACACCGGCGCCATGGCACTTGGGACACGGCTTGGTAATAACCTTTCCCTGACCGCCGCATGCGGGACACGGGGATGTCGTCTGCATGCGCCCCATGAAGGACTGAACCATGCGTGTCACCATACCGGTACCATGACATGTCTCACATACGCGGATATCAGCCTCGGATTCTGCCCCACGCCCACCGCAGTGCGGACACTTGACAGATTTTTTGATCTTGACAGTCTTCGTGACTCCGTTGACAATCTCAGAAAGTGACAATTTGACACGAATCCTGATATTGGACCCTTTCTGTACTCTGGCGCCTCCGCGTCCGGATGTGGACCCGAAACCGCCGAACCCACCGCCGAAGATATCGCCGAACCTGCTGAAGATGTCCTCCATGGTGAAGCCTCCGAATCCGTCGAATCCACCTCCGCCACCTGCAGCCCCGCTCATCCCGGCATGACCGAACTGATCGTACCTTGCCTTCTTGTCCGGATTGCTGAGAACATCGTATGCCTCAGCCGCTTCCTTGAATTTCTCCTCTGCCGTAGCATCTCCCGGATTACGGTCCGGATGATACTTCAGAGCCATTTTACGATAAGCCTTCTTGATGTCTTCAGCCGAAGCATCCCGGGAGACCCCCAGGACCTCATAGTAATCTCTCTTTTCTGCCATAACCTACACCCCCACAACTACTTTTGCAAAACGGATAACCTTGTCATTCAGCTTATATCCTTGCTGAATCACATCCACGATTCTGTTTTTCTGCTTCTTCTCCTGAACCGGCAACTGCGCCACAGCCTCGTGATAATCGGTATCCAACTCCTTGCCAAGAGCCTCTATAACACTCAGGCCACGACCTTTCAAGAAAGTCATCAATTTGTTGTAAATCAACTCTGTGCCTTCTATAGCCGATTTGTCGGCATCCGACTCTCTTAGCACCTGGAGGGCCCTCTCACAATCATCAAGTACAGGCAGCATACCTTTTATGATATCCTCACCGGCCGTAGCAATGAGGTCCAGCCTCTCGCGCGCCGTCCTCCTGCGGTAGTTGTCAAACTCAGCCGCAAGACGGATGTACTTGTCATTTACCTCCGCGACACGTGCCTCCAAAACCTTGACCGCCTCATCCTCCTGCTGCACATCCTCCTGAGCAGCCTGCTCCTTATCCTGAGCGGTCTCTTCGGCAGTGCCCTGTAAAATATCCCCGACATTCTCTTCGGGGATATTTTCCTGATTCTGCTTTATATCTTTTTTTTCTTCCATAATCATGACTTTTCAACTCGCAATGCAGTAAGCAAAAACACTGCCAGATAGAAAAATCGACAAAATGTCAGTTACTCCTGGACTCAAAGCCTGACGATCTGCGGCTCTACCCCCCGGTACTTCGGCATTGTCGCGCCTATGGGAGCTCCGATATACGTGGGATCGCACATCACATACCTTGTTCCCTCGTATTCAAAACTGTCTCCCTTGACATCCGGGGGAAGCGCAACGCCGCAGGCAACGTGCCCCTTATAGCAGAACATCGCGACATCCAGGCCAAGAAGGTCCCTGACGAGCCACGAAAAGACCAGGACCCTGTCCTTGCAGTTATTTGAGCCGTAAAAGAACGATTCTTCGACAAAGAGAGGCTTTGCACGCCCGAACATCTCATAGTCCGTCTTATAATCAAATCCCCTCTGTACAAGCGTAAGCACGAATGAGACGGCCTGCTGAGGATTCATATTGTCCTTGAGAATCTTATATCTCAGGCTGGTAAACACCGCCTTCTGGAGCTGAGCGTCCACATCCGAACGGTGATATGTCAGCAGATCTGACTGCGGATAATCCAGAGTGAACTTGACGCAGGGTATATTCAATGGCACGCTCACCTCCTCGTCCACATACTGCGTCCACGAAGGAAGAGCCTTCAGCTGATAATCGCTGTTGCTGACCACAAGCTGCTTGTCGATCACCAGGTTCATCTTCTTCTCCGCTGCTGAGAAATCCTCGGAAAACGTGTAAAGGGGATCCTGACTGTTAAGCCGGGAATAACTGTAAATATAGAAATCCTCATCCCCGTCGGTTATATATGAGACCTGATAAATCGGTGCGGTGAAGGGGATAAGCAGCATCATCTGACCTCCCGATGCTCCTACCCTTACCTTGTACTGCATCTGACTCAGAAGAAACATCTGGGTCATTATCTTCTCATTGACATATTCCTCGATATACACGGCATCCGTCATTTTCCGAATCATAGTATACAGGGCCCAGTCACTCATAGAATGCTCCTTGCGCATGCTCTCCAGAGCCTCGACCGTAGGCATGAAATCCGATTCGGACAATACCTTCCACGCCTTGGAGGCATCCTGCTCCGTCGCCTGTATCCTCGGAATTCTCATATTATCGGCGAAAGGTATATTGCCGCGGATACCGAAAAAGTCCACAGATACTTCCGGAGCTCCCGCGTACGAAGCAGATACGGCAGGTACTGAAACCACAGCCGGAACAGTCATAAAACCGGGACATGGCAGACCGGGCAGTCCGGATGATTCTGCCTCCGAGGGATCGTAATACACCGGTTCATCCGGGACCGGTCCGACAGGATCCTCCTTGCCTCTCTGAACCAGAAACTCCTCCCATGCTGCGGCCAGGTAGTCTGTAAACTCAGAATTGGCCTTCGAACGCCAGTCCTTGAATTCCTGAGCTCTCTGTCGGTAAAAATCCAGAAAGGACTCATCATTCTGGGCATTCGCAGACAGGGCAAACGCTGAGAAAATAAGAACGGACAATGAATATTTTAAGATTTTAGACATAATACCTTATTTTAACAATAAAGCTCCCGCCGAACTTTAAAGCTAGGGGGAGCTTATATGATTAGGATTTAAGATGTTATTTGTTGTTCTGCATCTGAAGGGCCATTTCCTCATCGAAAGTCTTCATGAACAGGTGCTGGTCAAAGTCAATGGCAAGCTTGTCATCTCTGGAGATTGCTTCCTCAAGACCGTCCATAACCTTGGTTCTGGGCATCTCTATGTTAATCCAGAACTCATAGGAGCCGTCAGGATTCTGATACAGCTTGGAACCCCTGACAACAGCACCGTTGAGTTCCTGGTTGACAACGAGTCTGGCATTCTGCTCAACTTTCTGTGCGAACTCAGCCTTATTGGCGACATTGACCTGGTTCATATACCTTTCTGTCACGGCCTTGATGGTAGCGGAAATCTGATTGCCGAGCTGAGTACGTGCATTGAGGTCAGCGATAGTTCTGGCCATCTCCTGGTCAGGGCTGGTTCCGGAGGCTGTTGCGCGGAAATACTCCATGTCAGACAAGTCGGCGGGAGTGTTGAACGGCATGATAATCTCGGTCTTACCGGCATTCATAGCGTTTTTCTGACCGCCACACGAGGAAACAGCCATCACCATTGTGATGACCGCAAAAACCATAGGGAAAAGTTTTGTTTTCATACGTTTAAATAAATTATTAATTAAAATACAAATTTAACATCTTTTTTGAAAAATGCAATAAAAATAGGAGTGCCGGTAAAATGTGACACTCCTATTATCATTTTATTCATCCTTATATGGACTACATTTTGTCATTGCTGCCGAGAACATCATATATCTTGTGGATATACAGCTGTTTAAGCTTATCGCGGGCAGGTCCGAGATATTTCCTGGGGTCGAACTCCTCCGGATGCTCCACCAGCACCTTGCGGATGGCTGCGGTCATGGCCAGACGTCCGTCACTGTCGATGTTGATCTTGCATACTGCAGACTTGGCGGCTTCACGGAGCTGATCTTCAGGAATACCGATAGAGTCCTTCAGGTGTCCGCCGTAATGGTTGATCTCAGCGACTATGTCCTGAGGTACCGAAGATGAGCCGTGGAGCACGATAGGGAAGCCGGGGATACGTTTCTCTATTTCGTGAAGGATGTCCAGACGGATCTCAGGCTTCTGACCGGGCTTGAACTTATATGCACCATGCGATGTTCCGATGGAGATGGCAAGAGAGTCCACCCCTGTCTTGTTTACGAAGTCCTCTACTTCCTCGGGACGGGTATATGTATGACTTTCAGCTTTCACGTCATCCTCAACACCGGCCAGGACACCGAGCTCGCCCTCTACTGTCACATCGTATTTGTGAGCATATTCCACCACCTTGCGCGTCAGCTCGACATTCTCTTCGTAAGGCTTGGAGGAGCCGTCAATCATTACGGATGAGAAACCGTACTCTATACAGCTCTTGCAGAGTTCAAAACTGTCACCGTGATCAAGGTGAAGCACGATGGGTACATTGCATCCCAGTTCCTTGGCATACTCAACGCCTCCCTGGGCCATATAACGGAGGATAGTCTGGTTGGCATACTTGCGGGCACCGCTGGATACCTGAAGAATGACAGGTGACTTGGTCTCCACACAGGCCTGGATGATAGCCTGCATCTGTTCCATATTGTTGAAATTGAATGCGGGAATGGCATACCCGCCGTTGATGGCCTTCTTGAAGAGCTCTCTTGAGTTCACGAGGCCGAGTTCTTTGTAAGATACCATAATTATATCTCTTTAAAATTAAAATATCCGATATTCTTGCTATCGTCCCGCAAATTTAGATATTTTTGTAATATGAACAAAAAAGTAATCATTTTCTCAGCCCCGTCCGGAGCGGGCAAAAGCACTGTCGTAGGACATCTGCTGAAAACTTTTCCTTTCCTGGAGTTCTCAATATCAGCCACTTCACGGCCACCGCGCGGCAGCGAGAAAGACGGAATCGAATACTATTTCTTCTCCGAACAGCAATTCCGGGACCTCATCTCCCAAAACGCATTCGTAGAATACGAGGAAGTCTATCCCGGCTCATTCTACGGTACCCTCCGCTCGGAGGTCGAGCGCATCTGGGCCAGAGGGCACGTGATACTTTTCGACATCGACGTGAAGGGAGGCGTCAACCTCAAGCGCATCTTCGGTGACAATGCCCTGTCAGTATTCGTCAGGCCTCCCTCCATAGAGGAACTGCGCCGAAGGCTCATCGGAAGGGGGACGGATTCCCCGGAAGCTATTGAAAGAAGGGTAGCAAAAGCGGAAGAGGAACTCGGCTATGAATCCATGTTCGACCGGATTCTGGAAAATGACATACTGGAGGAAACTCTCGCCGAGGCGGAGAAAATAGTCAGGACATTCATTGGGAAACAATGAGAAAAGCTCTCTATTTCGGATCTTTCAATCCTGTCCACTACGGACATGTCTCCATTGCGCAGTACGCGGCGTCGATGGAAGAAATTGATGCCGTAGTCATCATCCCATCCCCTCATAACCCGTTCAAGGACAAATCCATCCTTGCGGACCCGCTGCTCAGGCTAAGACAGGTCCGCCAGGCTTTCGAGGGCATCTCGCCTAAAATCACAGTCAGCGACATCGAATACCGTCTTCCGGAACCTCTATACACCATCAATACCCTCCATACCATTCAGGAAGAAGAGCCCGGGAATGATTTGATCCTGCTTATAGGAGCCGACAACATAGCCGGCATTGAGAGATGGTACAAGGGCACGCAGATACTCCGGGAATTCGACATCTGGGTATACCCGCGCAATGGGTACGACGGTGCGGCACTCTGCCGGGAATGCTCGGAGCGGACCTGTGCCCGTCACGTACGGTTTCTCGAAGGTGCGCCGCTGCTGGATATTTCATCCACCCGTATAAGAAGCCAACTCAACAAAAACCAGATACCATGAAAACTAGAACCCTCTTAATCTCAGCCATGGCCATGGTCCTCGCTGCAGCCTCCCTGACTCCTGCCGGAGCGCAGAGACCTCAGAAGCAGATGACCGACGAGCAGAAATATCTCGATGCCATGCACCGCAACATCACTTCAGACAAACTGTTCGGCTACGTCGAGCAGCTCTCCGACTCTACACTGGAAGGACGCCTTGCTGGATCTCCCGGCATGGCGAAAGCTGTAAAAATCGTAGAGAATTACTTCAAGGAATGGGGACTGAAACCGGCCGGAGACAACGGCTCCTACATTCAGGAATACTCCCACCCCTGCGTAGAAGTATTTCCTGGCAGCACCATGGAAATACTCTTTCCTGTCTACGGCCAGAAACGCAAGGACACCGTCTGGATATCCAAGTCCTACCCCTGGGCTGACGGCTGGTTCGCAGGCGGCATGACCGGTAACGGCGACATCACCGCCGACATCGTCTATGCCGGATTCGGAGTCACCGCCCCTGAACTCGGATACGATGATTATGCCGGCATAGACGTCCGCGGCAAGATTGTCCTCGTCGAGGGAGAGACCCCAAACACCAGCCGCAATGATGATACCCTGCGCATGTGGTACGACCATACCCTGCACCAGACAAAACTCAACAACGCCGCAGCACATGGAGCCGCCGGCCTCCTCTATCTCTGGGTACCCGGCCCCAACGCTCCTTATAATGAAGGGTTTGTCTACGCCCATGTAACAGACACCGTTGTCAACGATATCTTCCGCGGCACCGGACGCACATACGCCGGGACAGTAAAGAAGATATACGAGACCAAGGAACCCCAGTCATTCGCCACCGGAAAGAAAGCCCATATCCGCATGAATGCCACCTACAACCCTGACGCCACCGGAAAGAACATCATCGGCATAGTAGAAGGCAGCGACCCCGTCCTCAAGAACGAGTACGTCATCATCTCCGCACATCTGGACCACCTGGGAATGATTCCATACCATATTGCAGGAGCCAATGACAACAACGCGTCCTCAGCAGCCCTTCTTGGAGTTGCCGAGGCACTGGCAAAGTCTCAGATTAAGCCCAAGCGCACCATCGTATTCCTCAGCCTTGACGGCGAGGAAGCCGGACTGACAGGCAGTACCTATTATACTGAAAATCCCATATTCCCCAAAGAGAGTGTAAAGGCAGTCATAAATCTGGAACAGGTAGGCGCCGGCCAGATGCTGTCTGCCAGCTATCCATACAATTTCCCGGAACTTGCAAAATTCACCGAACAGGCCAATGACACGTATGTCCACCGTATACTCTACCAGCGTGAGACACGCTACGTTACCCGTCCCCGTACAGATGGAGTCGTATTCATGAAGGCCGGGTACCCTGTCCTCGACCTGCGTGCTGCAGGAGGCGGCTACTACCACCATCCCAAGGACAATCCGGCATCCATCAACCCTGAGACACTCCAGGCTGCGGCCGAATGGATATACTGGACAGCAATCATGATTGCCAATCAATAAGTTAGCACGCCATACGTCCGGCACAATCTTTGCAAACGCAAGGCAGGATTTTAATAAAAATAAAAGAGAGATGAATATCAGAACTATCTTCAAAACTTGCATCGTTGTGCCGGCCGCCATGGCAGCATTGGCATCCTGCAACACTGAACAGACTGAATACTTCAACGCCTACCTCACTGCCGTCGAGACTGAAGGACAGCCATACAAATGCTATTTCATAAGCGATGACTCCCTTACGGTCATACCTCTCAACTACTATTCCAATATCGAGAGCCTTAAAACCGACGACAGGCTGATCGCCACATTCACCATTCCTTCAGGAGAAGTCACAAACCCTGTCGAGGTGGAATTCACTTCATTTGTCAAAATGGTTCCACAGGACATACTTCAGACCTCAGCTCCTGACACCGTCGGCAACGATCCCGCCGACCCTCAGGTCATGTGGCAGAGCGGCGGCATAGAAGGGACATCCCGTTTTCTTACCATCAATTTCATCTATCAGGCATCTACCAGCGGCATTCAGCACAAAATCTACCTGATTGATGACCTGACTGCCGAAAACCCGGATGAAGACGGCTATTACCATCTGAAATTCAGGCATGACGCCAATAAAGACCAGCTTCAGCTCTCCGCTTCAAGCGTAGCCACATTCCCTCTCCCTGAAAAATACACAGCCCCAGGCATCAAGGGTATAAAAGTAGATTTCAACACCATATCCGAGGAAAAGGACAGCACTCTGACCGTCAACTTCAAGTAGCCCGGCCGCTGTCCGCCTCCTAACGCAAATGCCCCTCCGCTATCCGGTACGACCAAGAATAGCGGAGGGGCATATATTTTGAGCGCCTTCTTCTACAGGCTTGTGCCAAAGTCCTCCTTGAACCTGGCGACAAGACGCTCGGGCCAGTCGCCGACAGGTTCCATGGGGGTACGGAAGCAACGCTGCATCCCGGGGATGTCATGGCAACGGGTAGCGCCTATCAGACTTCGGTTGTCGTAAAGCCATTTCAGACGGTCGAGAGCATACATTGTCTGAGAGAGGGTCAGGACCTTACGGGGAAATGCCATCCGCACGAGCTCCATGTCTGCTACGAAGTCCGGATCATCCTCCGACACATCGGCGTATGTACCGCCGTCCATGGATCTCACGCCGGAAGAGAGGTAAATGGCTGCGGCAAGGGAACTGGCGGGCAGGTCGCGGACAGACAGATGGTCACAGAACTTCTTTGCGTCTATCTGCGCTCCAAGCACGCCCGGAGGGGTCACCATCGGAATGCCCATCTTCACGGCCTCATTCACAAAATACCTTATAAACTCGGGGTTCTGGCAGATGTAATCCTCATCCGTAGCCTCATACAGCCCCTGGGCCATGGCTTCGATCTCCTTCATGGACATGCCGCCGTAGGTGACGTAACCCTCGAATACGGCTACGACCTGGTCCATTTTGAGCTTGTCCTGATAATTGTCAGTAGCGATGACGGCTCCTCTGGTGCAGGACAGCTTACGGGCGGAGAAGTAGACTATGTCGGCTAAGGAGCACATCTTGAGCAGGATCTCGGCCAGGGTCGCACGGGCATACTCAGGCTCGCGCTGGATGATCAGCCAGGCATTCTCTCCCAGGAGGCAGGCGTCCAGCAGGACCTTTATACCGTAGCGGTCCGCTACCTTACGCACTTCCATAAGATTGGCCATTGAGAAGGGCTGTCCGCCGATGAGGTTGGTCGAAGCCTCCATACGTATGAAAGGAATGTGTTCCGCGCCATACCGGGCGATGCACTCCTCCAGACGGGCGATGTCGATATTGCCCTTGAACTGATTGTCTGAGGCGGAAGCAAACGCCACCTGGGGATCGACGAGATCGACAGGACGTCCGCCGTTGAGCTTTATGTGGTTGACGGTACTGCCGAAATGGTAGTTCATGGGAATTACGTCCCCGGGCTTGAGGAAGGCCCGCATGATTACGTTCTCAGCGGCGCGTCCCTGATGTGCAGGCACTACATAGCGCTTGCCGAGCACGTCGAAGACGGCCTTCTCGAGCCGCTTGAACGACTCGCTGCCGGCGTAAGCGTCATCGGCCCTCATCATTGCGGCCAGCTGGAGGTCGCTCATGGCATTGGTTCCGCTGTCGGTCAGCATGTCCAGATACACATCAGCCGAATCCATGCGGTAAGTATTGAATCCGCCCTTTTTCAAGGCTTCCAGTCTTTCGTCTATAGGCAGGAGCTTTACCTTCTGCACGATACGCGCGCGATGAAACTCCAATGGAATATCTATGCCGGTGTAGAATTTTACTTTTGGCATTTTTATATTTTTTTTAAATTTTAAAATCTTCCGGATTATCTGCTAATGACCGCCGTAGAGGTAATCATGCTGCTCCGGGGTCAGGGTATCAATGCCGGTTCCCCAACTCTCGAGCTTCATCCGGGCCACCTCGGAGTCTATCTCTTCGGGCACGCTGATGATACGGTGCATGTCCTCACCGCGGTGCTGCACGAGGTAACGGGCGCTCAGGGCCTGGATAGCAAAGCTCATATCCATAATCTCCGCAGGATGCCCGTCTCCGGATGCCAGGTTGACCAGACGCCCCTCAGCCAGGATGAATACGGAACGGCCGTTGGACAGGCGGTACCCCATGATATTGTTGCGGGCCTCCCACGACTCCACCGCCATGGTCCTGATGCCGTGCACGTCCACCTCACAGTCGAAGTGTCCGGCATTGCAGCAGATGGCACCGTCCTTCATTTTCAGGAAATGGGCCGGGGTTATGACGTCCTTGCAGCCGGTGACGGTCACGAAGATATCCCCGATCTCAGCGGCGCTGTCCATTGGCATGACCTTGAATCCGTCCATGACGGCCTCGATAGCCTTGACCGGATCTATCTCGGTGACAATGACCGAGGCTCCAAGTCCCTTTGCCCTCATTGCCACGCCCTTGCCGCACCAGCCGTATCCGGCTACGACGACATTCTTGCCAGCCACGATAAGATTGGTCGTGCGGTTGATTCCGTTCCATACTGACTGGCCTGTACCGTAGCGGTTGTCGAACAGGTACTTGCATTTTGCGTTGTTGACCAGTACCATTGGGAAGCGAAGCTCCCCTGCCCTATCCATGGCCTCGAGCCTCATCACGCCTGTAGTGGTCTCCTCGCAGCCTCCGATGATGCCCGGAATCAGCTCCGGCATCTCTGCATGCAGGGTATGCACCAGGTCTCCTCCGTCGTCGATGATGATGTTGGGACCGCATGAGACTACCTTGCGGATATTGTCCATGTACTCCTGCTCAGTGCATCCGTACCAGGCGAATACCTCGAGCCCCTCGTGTACGAGAGCGGCGGCCACGTCGTCCTGGGTTGAAAGCGGATTGGAGCCGGTAATGTACATCCTTGCCCCGCCGGCGGCCAGAGTCTCGCAAAGGTAGGCGGTCTTGGCCTCCAGATGTATGGAAAGGGCTATTTTCAGTCCTTCGAAGGGTCTTTCTTCCTTGAATTTCTTTTCTATTCTGTTGAGCAGCGGCATGTTGGCCCTTACCCAATCTATCTTGCGACGGCCTTCGGCCCAGGTTTCAGGTTTCTTTATATCACTCATATTCTAAAGCATTCTTCGTTTTCGGAAGACCAAAATTACTACAAAAATCGCAACAATCATCAATGCGAGCAGAATAAAAAAGTCCGCCAGCCCGCGGTCCGCCATCGGCAGATTGATATTCATGCCGTAGATAGAAGCAATCAGGGTCGGAGGCATCAGGAGCAGCGACACGAATGTAAACACTTTCATGATGCGGTTCTGCTCGAGGTTAATAAGACCGACTACAGTGTTCTGAAGGTAATCCAGCCTCTCGAAGCTGAAGTTGGTGTGATTGAGCAGGGAGACAATGTCCTTGTTTATCACCGACAGCTTAGGGAAAATATCGCGGGGGAACTTGTCGCTTTTCATGATTGAGGAGATCATCCTCTGTTTGTCGACCACGTTTTCCCGCACCAGCATGGTGTTCTCCTGCAACTGATTGATATCCAAAAGGAACTCCTCGTTAACATCCTTGCCGGCACTGACCTTCTTGCTGTATGTATCGATTTCCTTTGACATCAGCTCGATCATATCCGCATCGAGGTCGATACGGTTTTCGACAATACCTATCAGCACATGGTATCCCGTGGGGTAGAGCCTGCTGTTGACCTGAATCCTGCGCTGGATGTCCGAAAAGCTGCGCAACTGCACGTTCCTGATGGACACGATGATACCCTCGCAGAGGATGAACGATACGGCCTCCATCGAATACTCATCGGGACCTGGAATCAGGAAGTTGGTGTTGACCGAGATAGTTGTCTCAGTCTCCGAGTAGCGGGACGAGGACTCGATTTCCTCGGCCTGAGCCCTGGAAGACAGGGAGGTGTCCAGGAATGTCTCTACAGCACGTTTCTCGTCTCCGTCGGGGGAGAAAAGGTCAATCCAGATTACATCGTCCATTCCCAGCTCGTCCAGAAATACTACGGACTGGGAGATGGCTATCTTGCCTTTGTCTTTATAGAATATCTGTATCATGCTTCTTTCGGAGTTTGATGATGGTTAAATTTGTTGGTATAGCTCCCCTCAGGAGAGCGGCCTGCTCACCAATAACATCGGACTCTGAACTCGAAAGGCTTGAATTTCAATTCTATAAACTTAAATGGTTAATACTCGGGCGCAAATATACAAATTACCTGCCAAAATCGGCAATTTTTCTCTGGCAGTATATATTCACGCAGACAGATGCTCCACGAGAATCTTCACCCCGATAGCGATAAGGATGATGCCGCCGAGGATTTCGGACTTCTTGCCGATGCCTGAGCCGAGACGGCGTCCTCCCAGCAGACCGGCCAAAGAGGCCAGAGCCGTACAGGCCAGCACCATGGCCGTAGTGATACCTATCTTCATAAAGGACAGTCTGATCATTGCCAGGGATATGCCGACAGCTATGGCGTCTATGCTGGTGGCCACGGAAAGAAGTACGAGCTGTCTGGTATTCAAGAGCGAGGACCCGGACACTTCTTCTTCCTTCTTCGAACAGCCCTCGACAATCATCTTCCCCCCGATGTAGCCCAGCAGAACGAAAGCCACCCAGTGGTCTACCTTCGATATGTATTCGCTCACACTATAGCCCAGAAGCCAGCCGGCGAATGTAAGCCCGGCCTGGAACACGGCAAAACAGAGGATAATCCGAAGAATCTGCCTGGCGCACAGACTGCCGCGGGTACAGATACCGCCGGTAAGAGAGACCGCGAAGGTATCGAAGCACAGACCGGCTGCCAGTAGAAAAAGTTCTATATAGCTCATAACAATGGTGTTCGGTTTTTGATAGACATTCCCAGCGTCAGCGAATCGGCATTTTCAAGGTCGTCTCCGAAACCCACCCCGCGGGCGATGGCCGTCACGCGTACACCCGTACGGGCCAGCAGCCGGTTGATATAGAAGGATGTGGTCTCTCCCGCCATTCCCTTGCCTATTGCGATGATCACCTCCTTTACCTCCGGCGAGGAAGCCCTCTCCACCAGAGAGTCCAGCGGAAGGTCATCCGGTCCTATACCGTCCATTGGCGAAATCACCCCGCCCAACACGTGGTAGACCCCGCTGTACTCCCCTGTCTCCTCTATGCTCATAACATCCTGGATATTCTCCACCACCAGGATAGTCGACCGGTCCCGCCGGGTGTCCGCACATATCGGACACACCTCATCCTCCGAAAGCATATTGCATATACGGCAATAGCGGGCCTCCGTGCGGAGCCGTATCAGCGCATTGCCCATCCTGAGGGTTTCTTCCTCAGGCCTGCGCAGCAGGAAGAGAGCCATCCTCATGGCCGTCACCTTCCCGATTCCGGGCACGGAACTCAGCGCGTCCACAGCCTCCTGTAATAAAGGTATCATCATAAATTGTCACTCTACTGTTCTTCTGTTCAGAAAATAACGCTCCAGGCCATCTCCGGCCCCCGATGCCGTAATCACCTGCCGGACGCCGAATTCTTCTGCCACTTCCCGGAGAATGTCCCCGTAGGCGCAGGCCACCGACCCGACCGCAGCCAAAGGCAGGTCCGGACGGCCGCAGCGCATCACACTGCGCTCGAGGAAAAGCCGGAACCCGCCGGCTATCAGTTCACGGACATAAGGACAATCCTTCCTTCTCCCCAGAAAAAGGGAGAACGAGGCCAGATACCGCGAAGGCATCTCCCCGCGATAGACCCGTCCGATTATCGTAGGATAGTCGAGCTCCGGGTACTCCTCCCGCATGGCAGCATCCAGTTCCTGAGGCAGCAGCCCCTTGATATAGTCCGCCAACAGCATTTTCCCAAGCCAGGCCCCGCTGCCCTCGTCTCCGAGGATGAAGCCTCCGGCCGGAATGCTACGGACAATCCTTCCTCCGAGGTAAAGCCCGCTGTTCGAGCCTGTTCCGAGAATAGCCGCAATACCGTCCCTACCGCCCAGGAGAGCCAGCGCCGCAGCCTCCAGGTCCGACCCGACTGTCACCAAGCTCCCAGGCAGGACGGCATGCAGGGCTTCCCGGACCTTATCTCCGGCTGCCTCCGACACCACACCGGCGCCGTAAAAGTACACTCTGACAGTCGGAATAGCATTGCCGCAGTCGGATAGAACCTCCTCAGCCACATCCCGGAGAGCCGTAGCGAACACCTCCTGCATAGCCCCAACGTCCTGAAGCACAGGATTGACCCCTGGAGACTCCAGTTTTCTGGCAGTCTCTCCAGGCCTCAGCACCCTCCAGTCGATGGAGGTAGAACCGCTGTCTGCCGTGATTATCATTGCCGCTCTGTCATTATATTTGCGCGACAAAAATAGTCAAAAAAAGCATGAATGAAACTGAGGTGATACAGCTGCTGCGGGATTATGCGGCGCAATACAATGACTGGAAATATTTTAAGGGCGACCCGATAATCTTTCCCAAGCACTTCGCCGGCCTTATGGCGGAAGGCAGGGCTACCCTCCGCGACGTAGAGGTGGCTGCGGCAGTGTCCGCGCATCTGGCCTGGGGCCGCAGGGATATGATAGTAAGGGACTGCCGCAGAGCGATGGACGAAATGGGATGGCAGCCCTACGGATATGTGATGGCGGGAGAATACCGCAGCGACGGAACTTCCCTGCACAGGACTGTCAAGTGGTCGGAGTTCGCAGCAATATGCCGTAGGCTCAGAGTATTCTATCAGGACAATGAGAGTCTCGAAATCCTCACTCCGGGACAGATGCGTGTCCTCGTCTACGGGCAGAAGGACGATCCTTCGGCGACAAACAAGAAAATCCACATGCTGCGCCGATGGATGGTACGGGACGACGGGAAAGTGGATCTTGGGCTGTGGAAGCGGATAGACAAGCGGGAGCTGATCATTCCTCTGGACGTACACGTACACCGAAGCGCGACGAATCTGGGTATAACTTCACGGCACAGCGCGGATATACGGACAGCGGAGGAAATTACCAGATTTCTGCTGAAAGTGTTCCCAGAGGACCCTGTACTGGGTGATTTTGCTCTTTTCGCTGTGGCTGCGTCAGGCGGATGTTGAAAACTTTTTCGCAATTTGTGCCCGATTTTTGATGTTTTTTCATTATTTTTGTAAGCAGTTGTGTTATGAAGTATGCCTAAGTTATTCATCATTTCAGGTTGCAACGGTGCGGGTAAGACGACAGCTTCCTACACTATTCTTCCGAATATGCTGAACTGCGGCAACTTCGTAAATGCGGACGAGATTGCAAGAGGTCTCTCTCCCTTCAACCCGGAGAAGGCCGCGATACAGGCGGGAAGGATTATGCTGGCCAGAGTGGAGGAGATGATCAATGAAGGGCAGGATTTCGCGATAGAGACGACGCTGGCCACCAGGAGTTACGTCAACCTCATCCGCAATGCCCAGAGCCGGGGCTACATAGTAACCCTGCTCTACTTTTGGCTGAATATGCCGTCGCTTGCCGTGGAGAGGGTCAAGCTCAGGGTACAGTCAGGAGGGCACAACGTAAGCGAGGAAAGTATCCGCCGCCGGTACGACATGGGGATAAAGAACCTGTTTCACCTGTACATACCGGTCTGCGAGTACTGGATGATCATAGACAATTCCAACTCACCTGTGATCATCTGCGAGGGAGGTAAGGACATAACGACGAAAATACATAACAAAACCTTGTTCAACCAATTAATCAATTATGAGCGAACTAGAATCACGGGAGCTTAGAGACAATATCCTCGACGGTCTGAACGCCACGTTCCAGAACCTGGTCAAGGAGAAGAAGAAGACCAATTCCGAACTGGCTTTCGTCCAGAACGGAAAACTGGTCAAGGTCAAGGCTACCAATATCTAATTATCTCAGACTCTGCTACACACTCAAAGATCTAAAAGGGGCTTTCGTATCACAGTGAGCCCCTTTTATTCACTTGAAAAATGAACACACCGACTATAGACACATCATTCTTCCCGCTGTTCGGCGCCGGAGAGCATGAAGCCAGGAGAATACTGGAAGCAGCCCTGTCCAAAGGCGGGGACTATGCCGATATCTTTTTCGAGCACACAGTCAGCAATGATCTGTCCCTTAGGGACGGAGAGGTCAATTCCGTGCGGTCCCACATAGATTTCGGCGCCGGCATAAGGGTGCTGAAAGGCGACCGGACGGGATACGCATTTTCTGAAAGCACCCGGTTCGAGGATCTGATGAAGGCTGCTGCGACTGCAGCGGAGATAGCAGGAGGCACGGCAGCTGCAGTAACACTGCCGGAGAACTGCACCCCGGTCAGCTATACCGACCGGTATCCTGTCGTATCCAGATGGGAGGAGCACTCCATCGTGGAGAAAAAGCACTACCTCCTGATGCTGCGGGACTTCATCAACAGAGGTTCCGACCGCATAGTCAGCATCACCGGCAACTTGGGGGACATGCTGACACGGGTCCTGTTTTTCAACTCCCTCGGGGAATGTTTTTCGGACACGCGCCCCATGGCCAGGATGTCCGCCACCGTGGTGATGAAGAACGGCAGCAGGATGGAAAATTTCTACTCGTCCAGGAGCTACCGGAAAGGCTTCGAGTTCTTGTCCGAAGAGATGGCAGCCTCCCTTGCAGACGAAGCCGTGAAAGGGTGCATGAGACTCTTCGAGGCGAGCCGGCCTCCTTGCGGGGAAATGCCTGTGGTCATGGGAGCCGGCGGTTCCGGCATACTGCTGCACGAAGCCATAGGACACTCATTCGAAGCGGACTTCAACCGCAAGGGCGTATCGATTTTCTCCGACCGGATGGGCAAGCAGGTCTGCTCTCCCGACATCAATATCGTAGACGACGGCACCCTGCCCCACTTCCGAGGCTCCGTCAATGTCGATGACGAGGGAGTTCCGGGGCAGAAGACATACATGGTGCGCAACGGCATCCTCAACTCCTACCTGCACGACCGCATAAGCGCCCGCCATTACGGAGTCGCCCCCACCGGAAACGGACGCCGCGAATCCTTCCGGTACATGCCGATTCCGAGAATGCGCTCGACCTATATGGAAAACGGTCCCGCAACGGAAGAAGACCTGATCCGGTCAGTGAAAAAGGGAATCTATGTGGACAACTTCGCCAACGGCCAGGTACAGATCGGCGCCGGAGACTTTACTTTCTACGTGAAGTCCGGCTACCTGATCGAGGACGGCCGTCTGACACGTCCCGTCAAGGATACCAATATCATAGGCAACGGTCCCGAGGCTCTGGCCTCGATTACCGGCGTAGCCGACAATCTCATAGTGGACGACGGCACATGGACATGCGGGAAAGGACAGTACTGTCCCGTATCATGCGGCATGCCGTCCGTTCTGGTAAGCAAACTTAACGTAGGAGGCATCAATGAATAAGGACATAGCCAGGAAAGCACTGGAAACAGCCCTCGGATGCGGGGCATCGGACTGCCGTGTCACCCTATCCGAAAGCACACAGACATCGATATCATACCTCAACGGAAGCATAGAGAAACTACAGGAATCGTCGTCGGCCGTCCTCGGCATAGCAGTATTCGCACAAGGACGCTACGGCGCGTTCTCCACCAACAGGATGGACGGAAAGGAGCTGAAGCCCTTCATCGCAAACTGCATCGAGTCCTGCCTCCTGCTGACTCCTGATGAATGCCGCAAAATGCCCGACCCTTCCCTGTACTACCGCGGCGGCCGGCCGGATCTCCTGCAGTGCGACCACTCGTTTCATGACATTCCCTTCAAGGCGAAGACAGAATTCCTAGAGGCCACGGACGCCGAGACCGACAAAAGCGACCCCCGCCTTATATCCACCGCCTGCGACTGGGATGACTGCCTGCGCTCCGACTACATCATCGATTCCCGGGGACTGGAAGTGGAGGCATCGGGCACCTTCTTCTCGGTCTCATGCGAATGTACCGTAAAAGGACACGGCGAGGCCCGTCCCCAGAACAACTGGATCGAAGGTTCCATCTTCTACGGAAATCTCCGCCGCGGATGCGGTGAGACCGCCTACAGAAGGACCCGTCCGATGATTGACGCACGCAAGCTTCCCTCCGGGAAATACAATATTGTGCTGGAAAACACCGTGTCGGCAAAAGCCGTCTCGGCCATCATCTCCGCCCTCAACGGCCAGGCCCTGCAGCAGCGCAATTCGTTCCTGATAGATTCCCTGGGCAAACAGATTTTCCCGGAATGGCTGCACATCGCCGACAATCCCCACATTCCCGGACGTACAGGCTCAGGATATTTCGACAGCGAAGGTGTTGCAACCTCTCCCATCGACATCATCAGGGACGGAAAAATATGCACCTATTTCCTCAACACCTACTTTGCGAACAAGCTCGGTATGCAGCGGACCATCGAGGACGCATTCGCCGTATACTTTCCGAAGAACTCCGGCAAGGGCCTGGACGACATCATCCGGCAGACAGGCACAGGCATCCTGATCACAGGATTCAACGGAGGCAACAGCAACCCGGTTACCGGTGATTTCTCATACGGCATCGAGGGCTGGTACTTTGAGAATGGAGCACGCCTCTATCCCGTCAAGGAGATGAACCTAACAGGGAACTTTATATCCCTGTGGGCCCACAATATATTCATCGGCAACGACCCTATCGACTTCATGCAGTGGCAGATACCCACACTGGCATTCGAAGGGGCAGACATAAGTGGAATATAATGAGACAACCTGGACTACTAATATCCTTCATCCCGGTCATCCTGCTGATGATTCTGATTGTTATCGGAGTGACCGTCTTCGGGGCAGACATCACAGGTGGTGCCTCTCAGGTAGCCCTGCTGTTGGCCGCGCTGACGGTCATCGGGATTTCTTTATTCTATCTCAAAATACCCTGGTCCAGGCTCGAGGCCGGCATCACCGACAATCTCAGCAAGACCGGCCCGGCCATCTTCATCCTGCTGATGATCGGCGCCCTGACATCCACGTGGATGCTCTCTGGAGTCGTGCCCACCCTTATATACTACGGGATGAAACTCATCAGCCCAAAGATTTTCCTGCTTGTGGTATTCCTGCTCACGGCCATAGTCTCGGTACTCTCCGGCAGCTCGTGGACGACTATCGGTACTATAGGAGTCGCGATGATGAGCGCGGGGACCATGCTGGGTATCTCCGAGGGCTGGCTGGCCGGCGCCATCATCTCCGGAGCCTACTTCGGGGACAAGCGCTCACCCATGTCCGACACCACCAACCTCGCATCGTCCGTCGCGGGAGTAAGCCTCTACAAGAATATCAACTACCTGCTGTACACCAATATGCCTTCCTTCATCATCTCCGGCATAGTGTTCACCATCGTGGGATTCACATACACTTCTTCTTCGGAACTGGACCTGAGTGCCCAGTACGCCAGCCTCTCCTCGGCCTTCGTAATCAGCCCTTGGCTGCTGCTCATCCCCTGCCTGACAATCTTCATGATATACAAGAAAATACCCCCTTTTATCACCCTTCTGGTCTCAGCCCTGCTGTCAGGCATCATAGCCTTTTTCGTCCAGCCTGAGCTTATCGCACAGATCTGCGGAGACGGAAGGGGATTCAGGGAGTTCTTCTACTTCCTCTACCAGTCCATGGCCGCGGATGTCACGGTATCTACCGGAGACCCGATGCTGGACACCCTGGCCTGCACCTCGGGAATGTCCGGTATGCTCGGCACCATCTGGCTCATCCTGTGCGTGATAGTATTCGGCGGAGTCATGGAGGCCTCTGGAATGATAGAAGCCATCACTGCCAGGATCATTTCCGGCCTGAAAAGCGCGGTACAGCTCGTCTCAGCCACCGTCGCCTCAGGCCTCTTCTGCAACCTGGTGCTATCCGACCAGTACATGTCCATCATCGTACCCGGAAAAATGTTTGCGGAAGCCTACCGCAAGCGCGGCTACGCACCGGAACTGCTCAGCCGCAGTCTCGAGGACTCGGCCACGGTGACATCCGTACTAGTGCCGTGGAACACCTGCGGAGTGGTACAGTCCACCGTCCTCGGAGTGGCCACCCTCACCTACCTCCCCTACTGCATCTTCAACCTGCTGTCTCCCCTGATGTCCATAGCCGTAGCGGCCATAGGCTGGAAGATACACAGACTCAGCGATAACAATCAGACAAACAATAATACCAACGACAATGAAAATCAGTGACAAGAAAGTTGTAGCACTCACCTACACCCTCACAGTTGACGGCCAGGTGGCCGACCAGACCACGGAAGACCGTCCCCTCGACTTCATCTTCGGCATGGGCTATCTACTGCCCAAGTTCGAGGAGAACATAGCCGGCAAGGAGCCCGGTGACACATTTGAGTTCACCCTCACTCCTTCCGAAGGCTACGGCGAGCACAACCCCGACATGATAGTCGAGCTGCCCAAGCACATCTTCGAAGTGGACGGAAAGATTCAGGAAGGCCTCCTCACAGTCGGCAACATGATACCGATGATGAACCAGCAGGGCGGCGTAATGCACGGCAAAGTCCATGAAGTCAAGGACAACAGCGTCATGATGAACTTCAACCATCCCATGGCCGGCAAGACCCTCAACTTCACAGGCAAGATCCTCACAGTCCGCGACGCCACCGAGCAGGAACTGACCGAAGGCCTGCACGGAGAATTCAAGCAGAGCTCCTGCGGAGGCGGATGCTCATCCTGTGGCGGAAGCTGCTGCGGCGGCTGCGAGTAAGCACGCATTATAAAACGGGCTGCATTTTTCACCTCCTTGCGAGACCTCGAAAAATGCAGCTCATTTTTTTGGCCAAACCTCCGCAACTACCGCAGATTCAGAATCCGTTACGAGGGTCAATATTTTTTCAATGGAAGATGCTGAACTCCGCAATCCTCGGCGTGGCGCGGCGGCTGTCCACCACCAGGCGGAAAGCGGTGGCTTCCACGGGATTGTCGAAGACCGCTATATGCTTGTGTCCCACAGATGTGCCGGAGCGAATATATTGTAATCCTCGACAGGAGTGATGCGGTTGCTGCCCTGGCCGTATGCCTGCCCGTCAAACACATGCAGGTCATAGTGAAAGATCACGCCCAGTTCGGCCTCGTGCCACTTGAGCTGACAGGCCGCCGGCAGCGGTATGTCCAGGGTATCCGGTTGTGCCGGCAACCGGAAGGCCGCGGCTGCCAGAAGGGTCAATAGTGTGAGTATGTATCTCTGCATAGGCTGTTATATGGTGTGTCAACGGGACAATATCTGTTCGGCAGCACGGACACCGTCGATAGCGGAGGAAACTATGCCTCCGGAGTAGCCTGCCCCCTCCCCGCACGGGTACAGGTGTGGAAGACCTATGTGCTGCAGGGTCTGAGGGTCACGCGGCAGACGGACCGGGGAGGAAGTACGGGACTCCACGGCAAGGAGGAGGGCTTCTGCGGTATAATAGCCGCGCAGCTTGCGGTCGAATGCCGGGAAGGCCTTCCGCAGACGGCCGGCGACGAAGTCGGGCAGCACCTCATTGAGGTCTGAAGCAAATGCTCCCGGGGCATAGGACGTCCGGGGCAGTGCCGTGACAACGGACTTGCCCTTGCGGCTTTTGACAAAATCGGTCATGCGCTGGGCCGGAGCGCGGAAGGAGCCGGAGACGGCATAGCAGCGGCACTCCACCTCGTGACGGAAGTCCAGCATGGCCTCGGCAGCCCCGGCTTCACTGCCAATGCCTGCCGGGCGTGAGCCATGACGCCGAAGGAAATCCGCGACATCCTGCGGCTCAACGGAAGTGACGATACCTGCGTTGGCCCAGCGGGAATTGCGCTGCGAGTTTGACATGCCGTTGGTGACAACTGTGCCCGGCTCGGTCGAGGAAGGCACGAGGATGCCTCCCGGACACATGCAGAAGGAGAATACCCCGCGACCGTCCACCTGTTCCACCAAAGAGTATTCGGCGGCAGGCAGCCACGGCATACGCGGGCCGTGATACTGCACGCGGTCGATCAGTTCCTGCGGATGCTCGGCCCTGACTCCGAGGGCAAAGCCCTTGGCCTCCACCGCCCAGCCCTTGCCGATGAAGAGCCGGTAGATGTCCGAGGCGGAGTGTCCGGTGGCCAGGATGACCTCCGGAGCCTCGAAGACGGAGCCATTGTCACAGAGCACCTTCCATCCTCCGCCGTGAGTCTGCTGAAGGTCGGTGACGCGGCAGGAGAAATGGTATTGTCCCCCGCATTCCTCTATATGAAGGCGCATGGCCTCGACTATGGCGGGAAGACGGTCACTGCCGATATGAGGATGGGCGTCAATCCGGATCATGGGGTCGGCGCCGAAATCCGCAAAGGTTTTCAGGACAGCACCGACATCTCCCCGCTTGTTGGAACGGGTATAGAGCTTGCCGTCCGAGAATGTTCCGGCCCCACCCTCACCGAAACAGTAGTTGGAGTCCGGGTTGAGACCGCCTGTACGGGAGATGGCGGCTATGTCGTATTTGCGTTCGTGGACGTTCCTGCCCCGCTCGAGAATTATCGGACGGCGGCCGCCGCAGATGAGCCTGAGCGCGGCGAAAAGTCCTGCAGGGCCCGCTCCGATGACTATTACCGGCGGTTTCTGCGAGACATCCTGCTTCAGGTTATATGAGCCGGTTTCCGGCGGCACTTCCCCATGCAGGTACGCGGCCAGCCGGTAGCGGCGCAGGATATTGCGGGAGCGGGCGTCGATGGAGCGGCGCAGGAGCCGGACCTCGGATATTTTCCCTACCGGGACACCTGCAGCCTTGGCCGCTGCCGCCCTGAAATCCTCCTCCGTGGGAGAGTACGATGCCTCGAAGGCTGTCTCGAATTCTTTCATCTACTTGAAATCAAGGGCCCTGGAGACGGGAGCCGCATCAAGGCCTCCGGTAAGTCCGGCTCGGAACTTGAAAAGACCTGCCACGGCAATCATGGCCGCATTGTCGGTCGTGAACTTGAATTCAGGGATGAAGGTTGTCCAGCCGCGCTTCTCGCCTTCGGAAGCGATACGGTTGCGCAGACCGGAGTTGGCCGACACTCCGCCGCCGATGGCCACCTGCTTTATGCCGGTCTGTTTCACGGCCTTGAGCAACTTGTCCATCAGCACGTCTATCAGGGTCTTCTGGAAGGAAGCGCAGATATCGTTCATATTGTGCTGCATGAAGTCGGGGTCCTCTTTCAGACGGTCGCGCACGAAATACAGCAGGGAGGTCTTCACTCCGCTGAAGCTGTAGTCCAGCCCGGGCACATGCGGCTTGGCGAACTTGAACCGCTCCGGGTCACCCTGCGCCGCCAGTTTGTCCACTACGGGACCGCCGGGATATCCGAGGCCGAGCAGCTTTGCGCACTTGTCAAACGCCTCTCCCACCGCATCGTCTATAGTCCGTCCCAGCACCTCGAAATGCAGCGGACCGTCCACCTTCACTATCTGGGAGTGACCGCCAGAGACCAGCAGCGCCAGGAACGGGAACTGCGGACAGCGGTACTCCTTGCCCTCCTGCCGGATGAAATGCGAGAGGATATGCCCCTGCAGATGGTTGACATCCACCAGAGGCTTGTTTATGGACAACGAAAGTCCCTTGGCGAAAGACACCCCCACGAGCAGCGAGCCCAAGAGGCCGGGGCCGCGGGTATAAGCTATCGCATCTATCTGCTCCGGTCTCACCCCTGCCTGGTCCAGGGCCTGGCTGACCACCGGCACTATATTCTGCTGATGGGCGCGGGATGCCAGCTCGGGCACCACCCCGCCGTATCTGCGGTGCACCTCCTGCGAGGCCATCACATTGGACAACAGGGTCTCGCCCCGCAGCACCGCTGCCGACGTATCGTCACACGACGATTCAATTCCAAGTATTATCTCTTCTGCCATATTTCTGTCTTTACGAAGCACAAAAGTACTAAACAAATCCGAATCTTTGCTATCTTTGTCATTGGAGCAAAAGTATATCGGCATGAAATATCCTATAGGCGTACAGAATTTCGAGAAGATCCGCAGTGACAGCTATCTTTACATCGACAAGACCGGGTTCATCTACAAGTTAGTGAACGAGGGAAGCTATTACTTTCTCAGCCGGCCCAGAAGATTCGGCAAGAGCCTGCTCATCTCCACACTGGAAGCGTATTTCCAGGGAAAAAAGGAACTGTTCGAGGGGTTGGCGATAGATACCTTAGAGAAAGAGTGGACTGCCAGGCCGGTACTGCACATAGACCTGAACATCGAGAGATACAATAAATCGGATAATCTCTACGACATCCTGAACAAATCCCTGTCAGACTGGGAAAGCATGTACGGGAACAACCCTGCCGAGACATCGCTGTCCCTGCGCCTTGCAGGAATAATACAGCGGGCTCACGAACAGACCGGCCACCGCGTAGCCATCCTCGTGGACGAATACGACAAGCCGCTGCTCCAGGCTATCGGGAACAAACCTTTGCAAGAGGAATTCCGAAGCATACTCAAGCCGTTCTACGGAGTACTCAAGACCATGGACGGACATATCAAGTTCGCGATGCTCACAGGTGTCACGAAATTCGGGAAGGTCAGCGTGTTCAGCGATCTCAACAACATGGAGGACATCTCCATGCTTCCACAGTACGTAAGTCTGTGTGGAATCACTGAAAGCGAGATCCATCAGTATATGGAGGAAGGGGTAAAACAACTGGCTGCTGTACAAGGACTCTCCTATGACGAAACATGCCGCAGACTTAAAGAGATGTACGACGGATACCATTTCACACCAGGCACCGAAGGCATATACAACCCGTTCAGCCTGCTCAACACATTCAAGAACAGCAAGTTCGGAAGCTACTGGTTCGAGACCGGCACTCCCACATATCTCGTAGAGCTGCTCAAGGAGAACAAATGCAATCTGGAGCACATGACCGAAGCCGTCACCGATATCGAGACCCTCAACAGCGTGTATGGCGATGACGAGCCCCTCCCGGTCATCTACCAGAGCGGGTATCTCACCATTAAGGAATACGACTCTGAATTCGAATCATATACATTAGGATTCCCTAACAAGGAGGTCGAGGAAGGATTCATGAAATTTCTCGTCCCCTACTACACTCCTATCCGTAAATCCACAGCCAATTTTGAAATCATGCAGTTCGTCCTGGATATACGTTCCGGAAACGTGGATGCATTCATGACCCGCCTCCAGAGCTTCATGGCCGACACCCCATACGAGCTCATACGCGACCAGGAGCTCCACTACCAGAACGTCCTCTTCATCGTGTGCAAGCTTATGGGATTCTACGTGCAGGCCGAGTACCGCACCTCACAGGGACGCATCGACCTCCTGCTCCAAACCGACAAGTACGTCTACATCATGGAATTCAAGCTGGAAGGCTCGGCAGAGGAAGCACTGCAGCAGATCGAAGAGCGCAACTACGCCGCACCCTTCGCCTCCGACCCGCGCCGGATTATGAAAATCGGCATCAGCTTCTCAACTAAAAGCAGAAATATCGACAAGTGGACCACAATTCTATAACAGCCATAGTCACAATCCTGCTGACCGCAGGCTGCGCCGGCAATACCAGCAGTACCGGCAACAGTACGGCCTCCACCCATGAAAGCAACTTCATCCTGACCGATGAGGGCCGGATTCACGTGAAAACACAGGTCGACACTCTCACCCTCACCCTGATCTTCGACAGCGGAGGCGCCGGGGAAATGACCCTTGAGACCGCCTGTGCGAGACTGCTGAACGCCGTAGCTACCGAAGGGCTGCGCCGGAAAAACCGGATAGACTCCGCCTCCATCAGCGGATACAGCACAGGCAACACCTACGCATGGTGTCTCTCCCCCGACGACGACCAGGACCTTTTCCCCGGCAGCGACGGCATAATCTGTCCGCAATACGCCATAGACCGGAGAATCTGGGAAATCAATATGACGCACCGCTACATCCGTATTCACGACAGGGACACTGTTCCACCTGGGGCAGCAATCTTCCCGATGAGAATAGAGTCCGGCAGGTATCTTTACACCTATTTTCCTGTCACGGTCATCAGAGGGAATGACACATTGAAGATAGACAGGGAAATTCTCATTGACTACGGCAGCACCAGCGCCATGTGGTTCGAGCACAGTCCCATGCACAGCGACCCGGCAGTCAGGGAGTTCTTCAGTTCATGCCAGCTGTCACAGTTAGTTGAAAAAGAATGGTGCGAGGAATATGCCTTCATGGCCGACAAAATCATATTGCCCGATGGCATGGGTACCCTCACTTCATCCACCGACAGCCTGAAAATCAGCCTGACTGTCCTCAATGAAAAATATTACCATGAGGAAAGCGTTCTAAAATACCCGCTTGCCATTATGGGCATCGGCATCCTCCGGCACTGGAATGTCATGCTGGACCTCAAGAATAAAAGGTTTATACTTTTCCCTGGAGCTCGGGCAACTGTAAATACTGCAGCACCTTCTTCCAGATAAAGAACTAACAAACAGACACTTATCAATGTAACGAAAACAGACAGGAACCCGACGAACAACAGGTTCAACAAGTTCAACTGTCTCAAGGCAAGTCTGCCGCTACTTCAGATCAAACACACACAGAATGACCTCCCCGCGCCCGAGATCTTCCTGCATCGACGGGGGGAGGTGCACAGACTTGTTGTAGGCTTTCAGCCGATAGATGCGGTGTCCTCCGGGCCCGACGGTGATGATGTCCTCCGGGCGGATATCGTAGACATTGAGACCGGGGGCAGTCCACCACATACGTGAGCTGTTATAGGCAATGGTGTTGTTATACAGAGTCATATCACTGTTGCATATCGCATACGCACTGAAGGGCCGCGCAACAAAGCAAAACCGGGAGAAGTCTTCTCATTTGAACCGGTATTTGATTATCACATATTCCTCGCCGGTATCCGATACGGGCCGTACTGACAGCAGCTCATCGTCCTGCAGGCCCTCGAAGAGCCTCTCCGTGGGGGTGATGGCGGCGAAGTCCTCCGGGATGCCGGTTATTTCCACGTTCTGGGAATACTCGCCGGTGCGGGTGTTGTAGAGGCAGAGGTAAGGGAAACTCTTCTCCGAGCAGCCACTTGTCAAGATCAACGGCTTCGGCCACTCCCACTTCTCCTTCAACATAGACGGAGGACGCTGTCCCGAATGCCTGGGTGAAGGCACCGTAAAGATACCCATGCAGTTCATGGCAGACATCACCATGAACTGTGAATCATGCGGCGGCAAACGTTTCATACAGGACGTACTCGAAGTAAAATACCGCGGCAAGAACATCAGCGACGTGCTCGACATGAGCGTAGACGAAGCCATAGACTTCTTCTCGGCTGCCGGGGAACCCGCAGCAACCCGAATCACCTCCAGGCTCATGCCTCTGCATGACGTAGGCCTTGGCTACATAGCTCTTGGACAGAACAGCAGTACCCTCAGCGGAGGCGAGAGCCAGAGGGTCAAGCTAGCCTACTTCCTCGGCATAGGCAAGGACTCTTCGGCAAAAGGCTATACTGACAAACCCATCCTCTTCATCTTCGACGAGCCCACCACCGGCCTGCATTTCGACGACATCGAGAAACTGCTGGCATCGTTCCGAGCCCTGCTCGACCGCGGCCACACCATTGTCGTAGTCGAGCACAACCCTTACATCATAGCCGCCGCAGACCACATCATCGAACTGGGCCCCGAAGGCGGAGACCAGGGAGGTTACCTTATCAGGTCGTAGGACCTGCCGCTTAGATACATTCATCAGACAGACTGGAGTGCTGGTAAGCCGCACACTTTTCATCACCGATTTTATTACTAAAAGTAATATTTCATAACCAATTGTTGATTTATTATAAACAATAAGTTAAAACAAAATGGTATTTTTGCATCCAGACTTGAATTTATGGAAATGCAAAAGACCGGACCAGACAGCTATACCAGTACTGCAGACAACGCACAAGAGAGAATTTGGGCGTGGTACGACATCTCCGCACACAGAAGGATCTCGTTCGGACCGGGAAACACCATCATGCTGTTTTTTACATCCTTCGGGAAAATAGCCGTAACCAACTCAGAAGGAGACTCGTATGTAATAGAGAAAGAATGTTTCTTTCTCAAACCCATGAACGTGCGATACGACATAGACACCCTGAGTCCCGTAGCAAGACTGGTAGTCTGCAACTTTCACATCTACTCGCACAGATACGTCAAATACTTCCTCAAACGCCTTGTCAGCTGGAAAAAAAACAGACAGGATGAAGGCGACAGAAGCATCACATACCTGGAAACGGAAAGGCATACGTCCGAATTCCTGAACAACCTGATAAACATGCTTTCGGAAAGACAGTTCAATTCCAACTACTGCCTGCTCAAACTCGAAGAGCTGTTTATCTATCTGGATACCTACTACGACAAAGAGAAACTTGGTGCTGTATTCTCTCCCCTGCTCGGTACCGACATAGACTTCATCAACGATGTGGTAAGCAACTACAGGACATTAAATCGGTGGACGAACTGGCGACCAGACTCAAAATGTCCAGAATAACTTTCTACAGGCACTTCATCGCATCATTCGGAATATCAGCATCCAAATGGCTCCGGAACATGAGGAATTCGGAACTGCTGAAAATGATTGTGTCATCGGACCAAAGCTTCACTGAAATCGCCTACAACATGGGGTTTTCATCCTCTGCATATCTGACAGAATACTGCAGAAAGAACTGGGGAAAGACCCCTACACAACTGCGCATCGACGGCAAGTAAAATGGACAAGGCTAAAGCATCTATTCCCGGCACCTTCGGAAAAGTCATCGCACTGGCACTTGCAACGGCAATGGCTGCGGCAGCCGCCCAGTCATGCAAGGATGATCCCACACCCGAACCTGAGGAGACACAAAGGACTGTCATAGTCTACATCGCCGGAGACAACAACCTGTCCGGGGAAGTGAATTCCAAAATATCCGCTCTCGCTGAAGGTTTCAAAAACGTAGACGCCGGAAGGAACAGACTAGCTGTCTTCGCAGACTACCGAACGGACATGCCGAAGCTCATTGAGATAACTGCAGAGGGGCCCGTCGATGTCGAAACATACCCCTCGCTCGACTCGGCCGATCCGGAAAACCTGAAATCAGTCATTACCGGCATTGCAGAGAGATACCCTGCCGGATCCTACGGACTTATCTGCTTCTCCCACGCTTCGGGATGGCTTCCGCAAGGCGCACTCTCAGACCCCACCGGGTACGGCACCGACTCATCTGCAGAATCAAGTCCGGCCACAATACTTCAGGACGGCAGCGATGAGATGACGCTTGCAGACTTTGCCGGGGCCATACGCCTCCCCGGAGGGCAGAAATATGACTTCATCGCCCTCGAAGCCTGCTACATGGCCGGAATAGAAGTAGCCTACGAACTCAAGGATGCCGCCGACGGCCTGATCGCCTCATCCGCCGAAATCCTCTCACCAGGCTTCGAAAGCACCTACAAGGAAGCGCTATACCTGCTTTTTGAGGATGAGCCGGATATTGCAGGCTTCGCCAAAGCATATTTCGACCACTGGGACTCCATGCAGGGAGCCATGCGTTCCGCCACCATCTCCGCCATTGACCTGACCCTTATAGGAGAACTTGCAGAGGAGAAAGGCCGACTCATGGACGAAGGGACCTACCTCATATCAGACCCGTCCGGCATACAGCATTTCAACCGCAACCACTATCACCTGTTCTTCGACCTCACAGAGTATCTCGAAGCCGTTATGGGCGAAAGCAAGGTCCAGTACATGGAAAGATACAGGTCCATTCTGGACAAGGCAGTCATGTACAGCAACGCGACAGAAACCTTCATGTCCGGCTATCCGTACTCCTTCAACATAGAGACCAGCTGCGGACTCACCGTCTACATCATGCAGCCTGATCTGGGAAAGCTCAACAGCGACTACGAACACACCTCCTATTATTCTGAAATACTGGGCAATTAACAGAAACAACAACAAAAGCGATTGTCTCTAAAGTGTAAAAGCCGCGATACGGCTTATACCTAAATTAGCAGAAATTTTTTGTACATGCGTACAAACAAAAAACACGCTATGAAGAGACTCGCTAAAGTTTTGACAATAACTGCATTACTTGCCTTCGCCCATGCTGCGCAGGCACAGGACACGCAGCATGAGGACTCGGACAGGGCCAGACTCAACTACGGTTTCAGCGAAACCGGTCTTGACACTGTCTTCATGCGCAACAGCGCCTCGATCCGAAGACTCAAAGGTTTCTTTGACAACGTCAGAATCAATCCCGATGTCTCCGTAAAAAAGGTTGTCATCACCTCCTTTGCATCCATGGAAGGAGACGTGATAAGCAACAGGAGATTCATCGCCGAGAGAAACGCGACCGCCCGGGACCTGGTCAAGAGACTCAGCGGACTGCCCGATTCACTGATCACATGCATTGACGGAGGCATCGCCTGGGACCATCTCAGAGACTCCGTAGACAGATCCGACATGCAGTACAAGGAAGAAGTACTGTACATCATCGACAACCAGCCCGAAGAGACCTGGAAGGACGGCACCCTGGTGGACAGCCGCAGGAAACACCTCATGGACCTCCACGGCGGCGAGCCATACAGATACATGAGGGCCAGATTCTTCGCCCACTACAGATACTCCAGAATCAGAATCATCTACACAGGGGCTCTCGATGAACAGACCCGCACGGAAATTGAGCAAAATCCAGTAGCAACCGACAGTACAGACAACTACGGTGACGGCCTGTACATAGAAATCGAGCGCGATACCGTGCAGGAGCTTCAGGACAGCACCACAAGGCCGGACACGACAGCTGCGGCTGCCGTACTGCCTCCGGCAGACACACTGGCCGTACAGGATACTGTAACTGCACCCGACACAGCAGCATCAGCATCGGTCCAGGCCACAGCACAGACCGCCAGAACAGAAGAGAAGCTGCCGATACTGGGTGTCAAGACCAACGCCCTTTTCCTGTTTGCCGGAGTGGCCAATGCCGGAGTGGAAGCCAGAATCGGGAAGCATTTCTCAATTGACTTCCCTGTCATCTACAGCCCCTACACCATCAAGAACAACTACAGACTCCGCGCCCTCGCCTTCCAGCCAGAATTCCGTTTCTGGTTCAAGGGATATACCGAAGGGCATTTTCTGGGTCTGACAGGAAACTTCGCCTGGTTCAACATAGCACTCAGCAACAACAACCGCTACCAGGACAGCGCCGACCGCCCGCTCATGGGAGCCGGCATCAGCTACGGCTATTCCTGGAAGATACTCCCGTCCCTCAGCCTTGAATTCACCATAGGAGCCGGATACGCCAACATCCACTACGACGTATTCTACAACGTCGAAAACGGCATTCAGTACAACTCGGGAGTAAAGAACTACTGGGGACTCACCAAGGCCGGAATTAGCGTAGTCTATATTATCAACATAAACAAACAGGGGAGGTAAGCCATGAGAAAAATCATTTTCATACTATTGTCTGCCGTCCTGTCACTGACTGCCTGCAAGACTATCCATGAATACCCGGGCGAGCCCGGAGTAGACCCTTCCCTCATAGATGTCAAGCTCTCGCTGGACATAGACATGGAGCTCAACGACGGGGACCCGATCATACAGACCTACATGGACATGCTCGGCTCCGCCTACGACATCAGGTACATCGTCGAGATCTACAAGGTATCCGACTCCTATGCCGAGACAGTCGGAAGTCTGCAAAAGAGGATTGTCAAGACAGAAGAGACCATCATCGAAGACGGTGTGTACAGTATTGACGAGCAGATACAGCTCCATGCCGGCGTCTACAGCGTCATGGTATGGATAGACTTCGTAATCAAAGGTACAGATGCCGATTACTACTACAATACTGCCAACCTGCACGAAATCAGGATCAACCGCATAGACGGAGCATATCCCGGCTACGACGTCACCAAGGATGCATTCTCCGCCCAGGAGAACCTGGACCTCATACCCTATGCCAACGAGCGCTTTGCCGAGATTGAAATGACAATACCCGTGGAAAGGCCCTTCGCCGTATACCAGGTAGTCACGACCGACATCAACAAATACATCGAAAACAACGCCGCAAGCTCCTACTCTTCCATCAGGCCGGCCCACACCGAAGCAGCCTACGGACTGTACTTCCCCATTGGATACAATGTCTACTACAGCGTACCTGACGCATTCGAAGCCGGAGTCGGATACACCTTCGATGTAGTGGAGACCGTAGAACAGAAAGAAGCCATCCTCGCCTCCGACTACGTGTTCGTAGACGACAAGGAGACATTCTACTACCTCAACTTCAGCGTCTACTCTGCAGAAGACAAGCTCATCAATACCTCCAGGGACATCAGGATCAACCTGGAACGCAACAGACTCACCATAGTCAGGGGCGAATTCCTGACCAGAGACATCGATGACGGAGAGATCGGCATCGACCCCGGATTCGATGAAGAAATAGTAGTGCCAATAGGATAAAACGACAGCCATGAAAAGAAAAGCTATATATATAATAATGGTATCCCTCCTGGCAGCAGCTGCAGTCTCCTGCACAAGGGAGATTCAGGCACCTGACGGGGAAGAAGCCACCCTCACAGTCACAGCATCGCTCGATGCCGCAATGGACGGCGGGACCAAAGCCTCGGCAGACGGCGGGCTGACAAACCTTGCAGCACAAGGCGGATACAGTCTCAGGTACAATATGGAACTCTGGTCGGAAGACGGCACCACCTTGGAATACAGGGCAGAGCCCAAGACCATAGAAATCACCTCAGAAGAGCAGGAATTTACCGTGGAATACAATCTCAACCTGCTGGCAAAAAAATACAAAATGGTGCTTTGGGCTGATATAGTAGATATTGACGGCAATGCTGCATATGATGTATCCAATGGACTCACTGCCATCGGATTTCCTGAAGAATCAGCATTCGGCTCCGACGAGTACGACGCCTTCACCGCCGTTGCGGACGTAGACCTCACAGGCGGAAGCAAAGTCATAGGAGCAACCCTCAAACGCCCCTTCGCCAAAATCAGGATCATTGATGACTGGACAAAATCCGACCCGGGCATCAAATACACGACAAAACTGACCTTTGACAGCTCCGTCAGCATCCCCGTGGAATATAATGCACTTACCGGAAAGGTCACTCCCGCCACTAATGACATTACCAAGACCCCGACCTGCACCTCTACATTCGAAACCGGTACCGGACTCTGCCTTTTCACCGGCTACATTTTCGTCCCTGAAACCGGTGCTGACCAGCAAAGCACTAAATACAGCTTTACAATTGTAGTCAATAACGAAGAGAAGGTTCAAGTTTCATACGTCACCGTCAGACGCAATGCCCTCACGACAGTCAAAGGAAAAATATTATTATAGAAGCATAACATGAAAAACACAGGCAACATGAAATTAACAAGATCATTACTGATTCTCGCAGCGGCACTTGCGGCAGTGTCCTGCCAGCAGAAGGCCGAAACGCCTTCCGAAGGGGAATTTGTAGACATATCCCTCACCGCAGGAATACCCGGAGCGATAGGAACGTATGCAGACGGCGACGCTTCGTCATCGGACGCCTTCTCCCACCAGGGAGGAGCATTGAATGTAGACCACGAGCAGCTGGACCTGAGATACATCATTGAAGTATGGACCAACGAGCAGACTCCAAGACTCGCATTCCGTGACGTCCAGACCATTGACAAGGACTTCGACAAGACCCCGGTCACCTTCAAGATGAGACTACAGTCCCTCTCATACTATTTCGTGCTGTGGGCCGACTTCGTCACAGAAGACACCAGCGAAGACCTTCACTACTCTACCGACGCCAACCTCCAGAACATAACCTACTCAGAAGACATTGCCGGTCCCGGTGACATGGCATCGGACGAGATGGATGCCTACTGCGCCGTAGAGCAGGTGGATTTCGTCACGGAAGGCATGACCAAAAGCATAACCCTCAAGAGACCGTTCGGCAAGATACGCCTCATCGCCACCGACAACGTGGACAGCGACGGATTCGTGGACATCCACCCGGTAGTAGCCACCATAGACTTCAAGGATTCCAAGTTCCCTGACACATACAACGCCCTGACGCAAAAGGCTACCGTAAGCAACGACGGCACGAAAGCCTCTGGGACAAATGTCTTCGACTTCAATGTAGTTCCTGAAGACGCCGTCGTAAGCGGCACCACCTACACAGGCTCCTACCTGCTCGGTTTCAACTACTTCCTGGCCAACGACGAGACACCTTCACACGAAATGGACGTCACGGTATATGGAGATGCAGGCAAGACTGTGAAACTCAACACAGTAAGCCTCTCGTCCATACCTGTATCCACCAACAAGCTCACAACCGTTGTCGGCAATTTCTACTCCAGCGAAGGCACCATAACCATAATAGTCGATGACAACTTCGACTCCCCTGAAAATCTGTCCGACCCTGAAAATTAGACAAAACCATGAAAAACTCATTGACACGCACACTCATCATAGCAGCCGCCGCACTTTCCGCTACGGCATGCCAGCAAGAGACGTCCGTTGACACGGGCGAAACCAAAACCGTTGAAGTGACCGTAGGACTTCCGCAGGGCATCTCATCCTATGCCGGCGGACAGCTCCCGGAAGGAGGATTCTCCAATCTGGGCGGGGCATACAACGTAGATCCGGCCCAGTACGACCTGAGATACATCATGGAAGCCTGGACCGACGAGACCCCAAGCCGCCTCGCCTACCGCCAGACCGTGACTGTGGACGATGATTTCATCAACACTTCAGTCAAGTTCACCGCCCGTCTCGTGGCCATGGAATACAACTTCATATTCTGGGCCGACTTTGTACCTCAGGGCACATCCGAAGACCATGTCTACAACACGTCTTCCACCAACGGACTGCAGGAGATAACGATATCCTCCGAGGGCCGCCAGGCTGGCAACGAATACGCAGATGCCTACTATGCCAGCAAGCCCGTAGACCTTACCCTCTCGGGACAGTCCATCGGGAAAGTGGAGCTCACCCGCCCATTCGGCAAGATACGCCTCATCGCCACTGACGCAGTGGACGGCCAGCTCGGGGACAGGCCCGGCACAGCCACCGTCACATACGGCACTGACCTGACACTGCCAGGCACATTCAACGCCCTCACCGGCAAAGCTTCCGGCTCCGTAGCTGCCGGACAGTACACATTTACCGTGTATCAGGAGACAGCCACTGTCCAAGGCTACGAGCCCATTGAAGATGCCTACATCATAGGCTCCGACTATATTTTTGCCTCGGATGCCTCCACCTCCTACGCTTTCGGCGTACAGGTATTCAGTTCACTGGACCAGAACAGGAAAATAGGTGAAAAGCAGCTCTCGCAGATACCTCTGGAGAAAAACAAACTTACCACACTCGTCGGAAACTTCTACAGCAACGAAGGCGATGTGGAAATCATCATCAGCGACACCTTCGACAATCCTGAAAATATATAAAAATTAAATACTTTCCAGCCATGAAAAAAATCTCAGCAGTAATCCTGGCCATCACCGCCGTCACGATGATATCCTGCCAGAGAGAAACGATTGACTCCGGGGCATTGACCGGAGAAGTGGAATTTACCGTCACTGCCGGAATCCCCGGCGGCATATCCACCTATGCAGATCCTGTTGCTGCTTTCTCCCACAACGGAGGAGCAGTAAATGTAGATCACACGAAATACGACCTGAGATATATTCTCGAAGTGTATACGCAGGATGAGGCTCCAGTACGGGTATACCGTAAGACAGTAATAGTTCCTGACGACTTTACTACAACGGACGTGACCATATCAGCCCGCCTGGTTGCCAAGAAATACGACTTTGTATTCTGGGCAGATTTCGTACCTGAGGACAGCAATGAAGACACCGAAGGACTCTACTACGATACAGATCCCCTAACTGACATCTCATACAAGGAAGGCACGGAACTCGAGGATCTGGCATCCGAAGCCATCGATGCCTATTTCCACACTCAGGAAGTGGATCTGTCCAAAAACCAGAACATCTCCGGAATAAAACTGCACCGCCCCTTCGGCAAGATAAGGCTTCTGGCGACCGACAGAATCTCCGACGGAGCCGTACAGAGCGAATACCCGGCACAGGCCTCCGTAGACTTTAGGAATGCAACTGTCCCCGCCTCATTCAATGCCCTCACCGGACTTCCGCTTGAGCAGACCATCACCATAGGCCAGCTCACCGCTGCAAGCACCAAGGAAAACGCGCTGGTAAACGGCGACGAATACCCTGATTCCTATCTGCTCGGGTACTATTACATCTTCGCAGCCGACCAAAGCACCTCCTACTCCATGGATGTTACCTGCTATGACCTGAGCAACAACGGGATAGGAACACGCAACCTCTCATCAATTCCCCTGCAGAAAAATAAACTGACCACCGTCATAGGTAACTTCTATACCAGTGAAGGCTCCCTCGAGATCATAGTCGAAGATCCCTTCGAGAATCCGGAGAACATCTCCACAAATGAAAAGCAGCTTCTCGTCGAGGCTGCCAATAATGGCGGCGAGATCATCCTTCAGGAAGACTGCATCTTCTCCGAGCCGTTCATCGTCAACCCCGGTGCCGGAAAAACCACCGAAATCAACCTTAACGGCCATACCATAGAAAGCATAAATCCCCAAAATGACGCCATTCTTGTACAAAGCGGAACTCTCATCATCAATGGAGATGGCAATGTAGGGGGAGAAAATGGATATTATGCCGTATGGGCAACCGGTGATTCCAAGGTCATACTGAACGGAGGCAACTATTTCGGCAATGGATCCTGCATCCAGGCAAAAGACAACGCTCAAGTTGAAATCAACGGAGGCTACTATAAAGTAGGCCAACCTTTCAATGGGGTGTATTTTGTAATCAATCTCCAGGACAACCAACCCAATACAATAGTAGTAAAAGGAGGTCAGTTCGAGAACTGCGACCCTGCCAAGACCGGCACGGAACCGGACGGAGTAAGCGACAATTTCGTGGCTGACGGATATTCTTCGGCAAAGATCTCCGACAATCCTGCTGTATACGAAGTGAAGGCAGACGCGACAGAATAAAAATCAATAAGTAACAATCTAAATATCTAAAACATGAAAAAAATCATACTTTCAGCTCTGGCAATAGGCGGCCTCCTTTTCGCTGCTTCCTGCCAGATGGACGAGTCCGGGTCAGGCACCCTGACAGGAGAGGTAGACTTCACCTTCACCGCCGGCATCCCGGGCGGTATTTCCACATACGCTCCCGCCGGCAGCGGTTCCCACAATGGCGGAGCAATGCTTCTTGACACCGACAATTACGATCTGCGCTACATAATGCAGGCCTACGACGAGAACGACAAACTGGCATACAGTGCCACTCAATACGTTTCCGATAACTTTACCACCCAGTCGGTAGTCTTCGAGGCCCGTCTCATCGCCAAAAAATACAATTTCGTGTTCTGGGCAGACTTCGTTCCTGAAGGACAAACGGAAGACTACTACTACAAGACCACAGACGCAGAGGGCAATATCGACCTCCGCGACATCACTTATGCCCAGGATCCAGTTCCAGACTTTACAGACGACGCCATGGATGCATACACCAAAGTTGTAGAAGTGAATCTCTCTGCACAGAACCAGAACATCACGGACATAAAGCTCCAGCGTCCCTTCGGCAAACTGCGCCTTATAGCCACCGACCAGCTCTCCGGAGACCTGCAGGACGATGAGCTCCCGGCGACAACAGAAATCAAGTACGCTGACAGGACCACTGTTCCCGACGTATTCAATGCCCTTACAGGCATAGCCAGCGGCAATACAAGAACCATCTCATCCATCACTTCAGTCTCCATGCAGGAGGACGCAGTCGTAGGCGGCACAACCTATACCGGAGCCTACTTCCTGATCGCCAACTACATCTTCGCCTCCGATGCCAACACCGGCTATGCAATGGGTGTCACGGTAAAGGATAAAGCAGGTAAAACCACCGGAACCCGCAGCCTGTCCCAGATCCCCATCGTCAAGAACAAGCTCACAACCGTTATCGGCAACTTCTACTCCAACTCCAGCACCCTCGAAGTCATCGTCGAAGACCCCTTCGAGCAGCCGGAGACTCAAATTGATCCTGAGGAAGAAGTTCTTGTCGTAGAACCTGGAGATGATGTTGCCGAATTGATTGAAAACATGGAGGAACCGGAGATATTGAGAGTTATAGGAACATTAACCAACAATGACATTGCTGCAATAGGACGTAAATTTATTGACATGAAATCTTCAACGTCTACTGTTCATGTAATGAAGGAATTGGATCTTTCTGCGGTTCAAGGTGTTACTGTTTTGCCAACAAAAGCCCTCAGTGCATCTGACAATTCAACATACTATTCCAACACTGTCCTTGAAAAAATTATTCTACCTGAAGGAATTACAACTATTGGAGATAAAGCGTTCTCCTGCCTTAAAGCCCTAAAAGAAATTAATATTCCAGAATCAGTCACATCTATTGGTTGGGCCAGTTTTTATGGTTGCTCTTCCCTCCAATCAATACATCTTCCTGAGGGTATTACTGAAATATCCAAAATGTGTTTCTACAATTGTTCTTCTCTGTCCGAAATAAATATACCGGATGGAGTTGAAGCAATCAGATATTATGCATTCTATGGTTCAAAGGTAACTGAAATCCACCTTGGAAGCGGGTTGAAAACTTTGGAGGAATCAGCCTTTTACTATTGCCGGAACCTATCCAAAGTAATCTTCAATTCCCCGGAACTGAAAACTATTGGAAATAGCGCATTTGATCAGACTGCCATTACAGAATTGGTATTGCCTCAAAATCTGGAAGAAATAGGCAAAAGTGCATTCTATTGGACAAATATTGAATCAATTACCTTGCCGGCTACTTTAAAATCAATATATGCAAATAGTTTCAGCACATTATCAGACGTTACTTGCCTATCGGAAAACCCACCGACAGTTATGGAAGGTAACATCAAAGCCAGCAATGGTTCTTACTTGCGCGTTCCATCTCAATCGGTAGATCAATATAAATCCAATGAACAATGGAATGCATTTACCAATATCATCGCTATAGAGTAATCCATTAGAAGATTTTTAGAATAAATTAAATAAGAATTATGAAAAAGAACTTACTATCTATTCTGGCACTCGGCGGCCTGCTGTTCGCCTCATCATGCCAGATGGACGAGCCTGACTCAGGAACCCTGACGGGTGAAGTCGACTTCTCAATCACCGCCGGCATCCCCAGCGGAATCACCACCTATGCAGAGGGAGCAGAGGCCTTCTCTCATCAGGGAGGAGCAAGCAACCTTAGTACGGACGATTACATTCTCAGATACACCCTGCAGGTCTATGACGAGGATGACAAACTCTCGTATGAAGGGGTACAATATGCGCCTAACTTCGGCGGCGTCACTTTTGAAGCCCGCCTGCTGGCCAAAGTATATGACTTCGTATTCTGGGCTGACTTCGTATCAGCTTCTGACCAGGAGTCGGATCTCTACTACAATACAGAAGACTTGAGGAAAATCTCCTACACATCATCTGTAACTGATGATAACATTCCTTCCGACGCTCTGGATGCCTACTACAAAACGGAAGTTGTAAATCTTAGCCAGTCAGGACAGAAAATCAACAATGTCACCCTCAAAAGACCTTTCGGCAAGATCCGCTTCGTTGCTACTGATGAACTCAGCGAACAGCAGAAAGGTGCTGTGGACAAAGGGAAAGTGAGTGTTGCCTACAAAGAAGGAACAGAACTGCCTAACGTATTCGATGCACAGACAGGAAAGGCTGCAATAAGTGAAGAATACCAGACCAGGATGTCCGATTTCACTGCCACCCCTGTTGCAGAGAAAGCATCCGTAAACGGCAAAGTTCACGAAAATGCATACTTACTCGGATACGATTACATATTCTGCAGCGAAAGCCAGCCTTCATACGCCATGGATGTAACAGTAAGCATTGATGGAGTATCTCCTGTTACTCGTTCCCTCTCCTCCATCCCAGTGCAGGAAAACAAGCTCACTACAATCATCGGCAACTTCTACACCAATGAAGGAAGCATCGACGTGGTGGTAAATGACATGTTTGACAATGAAGAGGAAGTTGATGTGGAAGATCTGATATATCCTGAAGAAGGAGTGCTGAACAATACAACAAATGAAAAGTACAATAGTATCGCCGAAGCCATTGCGGACGCCAGGAACGAGGATGTGCTGACTCTTGCCGCACTACAGTTCAATGAAATAATAAATATTAATCAGGTTGAGACTAGAGCCGCCGTAACAGGCCCTGAAGTTCTGACTATCGTGGGACAGGAAGGCAGCAAGGTCAATGGTATTTACATTCTTGCAGGTGACATAACCCTGAAAAACATTGAATTCAATGGTGCTGGGGAATCAGCAGGGGGTAACTCAACTGTCTATGTAAGCAACAACGCAAACGTTAAACTTGAAAACTGCGTCGTAAATGCACCTGAAGGTACTGCCGGCCGTCCGATAGAAACCGGAATATATATGGCTGGTTCATTGGTTTTGGACGGATGTACAATTTACAATAACGGCAGGACTGACTCTTACCTCAATCCCGCAGCAGCTGACGGAAATATCCAAATTATCAACAGCAAATTTGTTGACGGCAATCTCGCTGCTGAATATCAGGTTGATGCGACCAAAGAGGCGGCATACCCCATTATCAAAGGCAATTCTTTTGCTGATGGTTACAGTATTGGAGTATCAGACGTAACAAGCCAGGTGGAAGCAGTAAACCTCCCCCGCGCAGCAAAAGAATTCATAAACAGTCTAATTGACGAAAACATTTTTGCAAATGAAGAACAAGTAAAAGTTATCATTACACCTCTACCCTACGACCCTGACAAAAAGACAATCGAACTTACTGAAAAAATCCCTCTTGGTCCAGTTTACAACGAAACTACCGGATATGATTATGCTACTATCAGGGAAGCAGTCACAGCTGCCGGTGAAAATAATGCAATCGTAATAAGCGAAGGTGATTATGATCTTGGCGAACCAGGACAGTCTGACGAAAAAGGTCCCAACGGATATTATTTGAAGATAGACAAAGCCGGTCTGACCCTGAAGGGAGATGGCGAAGTCAGCATCTTTACCTCTGATGATGCAAACACCGGAGCATGGAGCCTCCAGAATCTTGTAACTGTTGTTGCCGAAAATGTTACACTTGACGGAATCACATTCGTTGCAAATTATAACGGCTATTATCAAGGGCCCAACAAGACCATCGAAGTGTTTGAAGACAAGGGAAACAACTTTACAATCCAAAATTGTAAAATCATCGAGGGCACAACAGAAGGAAACGCAGGATGTCTGTGGATTGGAGGAGACGGAGAAACCGTATTGAGCGCAAAAGTAATCAACTGCGAATTTGAGCATGCCGCAATAACGGTGCGCCCGAACACTTCAGCGACTATAGAAGGCTGTACATTCAATGGAATACGTCTTACTGATGGCTGGAATACAAGTCTTGCTGTGCGCGGTAAGGCTCTCGTCTCAGGATGTGTATTCGGCAACAGCGATACTCAATACGAGTCAACAATTGTAACTGCGTCTGGAAACGGGTTCATCAATTTGGTTGACAATACATTCCCTGGTGATGCCACCTACTGGACAAGTTATGACAATGGTGTCATCCTGTTCAACGGTAAATATCCATTCTCAGGCGGTGAAGGCACATTCGAAGATCCTTACCAGCTTTCCACACCGGAAGATATCCTCATGATCGGCAAACTGTACCAATCCGGGAACTATGAATCCATATATAGTGCTGCTCTCGTATTAACCCAGAATATAGACATCTCCGGTACTCCGATCAAGAATCTGGGAGTTATGGGCTGTCTTCTCGATGGCAACGGGCATACCTTGACAGTGAATCTTACATCAGAAGGCTCACTTGGCGCAGGGAGCAACGTTGGACTTTTCGCAGGTTTCAACGGAAAAGGAAATGAATACATATATGAAGCCACAACTCCTGAAGAACTTGCAGACGCCTATGAAATCAATGGCAAAAAATATGTCATCAAAGGCGGATGCATAAGAGATCTGGTAATTGAAGGAACTGTATATTCAAAGGCCAACGGAGCGGTCTCCCCTCTTGGATGCGGCCAGAATACAGGATACATAATCAACGTAAAGAATTATGCAGACATCACAGCTGAAGGTGATGCTTATTTCGTAGCCGGTATAATATCGGGCACAAGAGGTACAGGCCTTGTCCTTGACTGTGAGAATCACGGGACCATCACTGTCAATGGAAGCAGCTCTGTAATCGGAGGTATAACATCCCAGCTCTATGGTGGAAGTGCATGTGACGGCACATACCCGGATATTCTTGCACCCTACTCGGCATCAGTGCAGAATTGCAAGAATTATGGGGAAATAATTGCAAACGGAAGCAAAGATGTAGGAGGTATCGTGGGCCAGACACATGGCTATGGCCACGAGAAATGCATTAAAGACTGTGTTAATGTAGGCAATATTGCCGGCGCCACAAATGTCGGAGGAATAATCGGACGTCATGCTTCTACCGGCGGCAGCCTTCTTCTCTCCGGAAATACAAATTCCGGTACCATAACCGCCTCGGACGGAACCAACGGCCCTATTTACGGTAAAATCGAAGGCAAACTTATTGATGGTTCGCAGGGCAACGAATAACACATCTACATAATAACATTCTGAGGAGGAGGGTAACCCAAAAGCCATTCCATATGGCCCAAAGGGTTACCCTCCCTTTCATTCCAAGCCGCCACATCTCCCCATTCTGCATATGTTGTTTCAACTATGGCCGATGAAACAGGCCGACTGCCAGAAACCGTAAATTTTAGGTTACAAATCGTAAAACCCCTATTCCATCGTCTTGGTATTTTTACCGCGATTCTGTATTTAGAAACCATACTATTATACAGTAATTCATGAAAAAGATTTTATTACCTATTCTGGCGCTCGGCGGCCTGATGTTCGCCTCCTCATGCCAGATGGACGAGCCCGATGCAGGCACCCTGACGGGCGAAGTCGACTTCACCATCACCGCCGGCATTCCCGGAAGTATCAACACCTATGCCTCAAATGACGGAGGTTCAACCAATGTTGATAAAAAAATTACGATCAGCGCTTCATTCTTGAAGTCTACGATGGAGAAAACTACACTAATCTTGCCTACAGAGAGGTAAAGACCGTAGAAGTGGGAGAAAAAACATCTTTCGACGTACGCCTTCTGGCGAAGAAATACAAATTCGCACTGTGGGCAGACTTCGTGACAAACGAAATTACTGAAGACAACCTGTACAACACTTCTGAAGGTCTTAATGCCGTAAAAATCAAATCAAACAGGCCTGCAGGACAGGAAATCGCCGACGCATACTGCTACAGCGAAGAGGTAGACCTCACAGATGGCAGTCTTTCCAAAAGTTTCACTCTGAGAAGGCCGTTCGGAAAAATCCGCCTGATATCGACTGATAAACCGGCAAATGACGTAAACAACAGTGAGGGATATACACCCAAGTCAGTGATCGTAACTTACGGGACTGACGTCCTGGTGCCCACAGGCTACAATGTCCTCACGGGCGAAGCGTCCGGAGAGAACGCCGCAGCCGGTAGTTACACATTTAAACCTTATCAGGAAGAAGTCTCCGCTGGAGGCACAGACAGAGGCAAACTATACATCCTCGGCATCGACTACATCATCGCATCGAAGTCTGCAACATCAGTATCGTTTGACGTGAAGGTGGATAACAACGGAACTAGAAGCGTCACCAACATCCCCGTATCCGCCAACAAGCTCACCACAGTCATCGGTAACTTCTACACCAACGAGGGCAGCATAGACGTAATAGTAGAGGATGAATTCGGAAACGGAGAAAACGTGGAAGACGTGCCTGTCGAGACCACGGCTTCAACACTTGCAGAAGCTGAATCAGCCCTGGAAAAATTAGCGGCAGACCCCACTACAGGCGACAAGGACATTGTCATTACAATCCCTAACACCCCGGCCTCCGGAGACAATTTCGACGCTATCGAAATGCCTGAACTCAGCAACAATGTAACAATCGTACTCGAAGGCGGCATTTCAGAGCAAGGATTGACTATAAACGATGTATTGGCATCTGGAAGTGCAGGCAATGACTTCACAGGAAATCTTACTATCAAAAACAACGTCACAGACAGTCAAGGGCCCCTCAATATCAACCTTCCTGCAGGCAGCTGCACTCTTGACGGAGGCTCATACTCATCCATTACCGTAACTACAGCCGACAACACCTTCGTGGTAAGCGAAGATGCTACCATTGGAAATCTTAATGTAAAGAAGGGAAATGTCATCATATATGGCACAGTTGCCCCTAACAATATAATAATTAGCGATGGTGCTTCCAGCAAGATTTATTGGGGTGCAGGTACGGAGGACAGGCTCAGGGAAGTCCTGGCATACCCGGCTGAAAAAAATCACGGAGTCATTCTTACAGCTGATATACAATCAACCACACTTGACGTTAATAATGGAGCGCAGTCCAATCAGGATGGCTTCAAAATAGCCGGTTCCAATATCAATAGTTCAAATGAATTTGTTACAAATCCTTACGATGGATACATTTTTGACGGGAATGGCCATTCAATCAGCGGAGCTGCATACAACAATATTCTCGCAGTATATGCCAATAATGTAACCGTTAAAAATCTGGAGGTTTATCAAGAAGAGACTCCTGCTAAAGCAAATGCAGGTATAAGCATATATCGGGTGAATGGAGTACAGTTAAGTAACGTTGACGTGCATAACTGCGGAAAGGCAGGCGTAATTGTTAATGCTTCTGCCGTATCCGCATCCAACCTCCACACCTACTCCAATGATTGGGGTGGAGTCAATGTGTCAAAAGGAGGAGCTCCTTCAGGTGGCCCAAAACCTGTATTCACATTTGATTCTTCTTGTAATTTTGAAGAAACAGCTAAGGTATATGTAGATCTTGACAGGACAGGGGAAGAGTTTGAGGTTAATACACCTGGATGGAAATCTTATAGGCTGGGCACTAAGGAATTCTACATACCAGCTGACGGCAAAAATATCATTCCTGCCGGAACAGATCTTTCCGAAGGTGGTATCTTTGCTGCCAATACTGCATACTATCTCCAAACAGGAGAATATTCTTCCTCCATATTTATTGACCAGGAAGGTGTGGAACTTATCGGTGACAATGATGCATCTGCTGTCATTGTCAAGAACAGCATTATTGTCAAAGGTAACAATGTTGCAGTAAAGAACATGACGGTAATACCGACTGATGCTGATGGCATATATACTGAACAATCCGATATCATCTTCACTGTAAAGGATGTTGTTGTAGACATGAAAAACAGACCCTCAGGTACTGCAATCAGAGTTTCGAATGCAAGTGGTGTTATATTGAATGTTGAAGGGTGTAATCTGATTATTCCTAAGAGTAATATGAGAGGAGTTAATTTCTATAGCCTTGCTGATGGAAAGTGTGAGCTCAATATGAACCAGACCCATATAGGCCCTAAAGCTGAAATTATGGGAACAGGTTATTATAATGATGAGCAGAACAGT
>ULLI01023073.1_pt1 | contig 158465 bp, 141 predicted proteins | sample 1951351 | NCBI WGS metagenome assembly ULLI01 (sample SAMEA4835520, study PRJEB28245) | human gut metagenome | biome: gut microbiome; material: fecal sample | place: Denmark | collected 2008 | reverse complement strand
AGCAGGGACAATGACCTGCAGACAGTAGCTATAGTGCAGAACGGCGAGGAGACAGCCAGCGTAAAGACCGGACGCACGGGCGGCCTGCCTTACGTCGGAGTGGGCTGGTACAGACGGACTCTCAACGTCACACCGGGCATGAAGGCTACCCTGCTCTTCGACGGAGCCATGAGCGAGGCCCGGGTCTATGTCAACGGGCAGGAGGTCATCTTCTGGCCCTACGGCTACAACTCCTTCTACTGCGACATCACCCCTTTCCTCAACCCTGACGGACAGGACAATGAGCTGAGGGTACGGCTCGAGAACCGTCCCCAGTCCTCCCGCTGGTATCCCGGAGCGGGACTATACCGCAATGTCCGGCTGATCGAGACCCGGAAAGTGCACATCCCCGTATGGGGCACCTATATCACCACTGACCTCAATCCTTCCAAGCGGCAGGCATCGGTCAATATCCGCACCGAGATAGCCGGCATCACCACCGAGGATATCGTCGCACTGATCACCGACATCCGGGATGCTTCCGGCAGCGTAGTGACCTCCATCGAAAGTCTCACCGGAGCCTCCCAGGCCCTGGCCCAGGGCGGAACAGCCGTCCTCGACCAGAAAGTGACAGTGGAGCAGCCCTCCCTCTGGTCTCCCGAGAACCCTACCCTCTACACCGCCTTCTCCCGCGTCTACACCCAGAACGCAGCCGGTGAGCGCGAGCTGGCGGACACCTATACCACGACATTCGGCATCCGCAGCATAGAGGTGCGTCCGGAGACCGGCTTCTACCTCAACGGGGTGAACCGCAAGTTCCAGGGTGTATGCCTGCACCACGACCTCGGCCCCCTCGGAGCGGCCGTCAACGTCTCGGCCCTGCGCCATCAGCTGACCATGCTCAAGGACATGGGCTGCGACGCCATCCGCACTACCCATAATATGCCGGCTCCCGAACTGATACAGCTCTGCGACGAGATGGGCTTCATGGTCATGGTGGAGAATTTCGATGAATGGGACGTGGCAAAGTGCGCCAACGGCTATCACCGCTACTTTGACGAATGGGCCGAGCGCGATATGGTCAATATGCTGCGCCACTACCGCAACAACCCCTCCGTAGTGATGTGGAGCGTCGGCAACGAAGTGCCCACCCAGTGGACTCCCGGCGGGTATGAGGTAGCTAAATTCCTTCAGGACATCTGCCACTGCGAGGATCCCACTCGTCCCGTCACCTGCGGCATGGACCAGATAGACGCCATCCTGCACAACGGTTTCGGAGCGGTATTCGACGTGCCCGGATTCAACTACCGCGCCCACCGCTACGTGGAGGGTTATGAGACCCTGCCCCAGAAGGTGCTCCTCGGCAGCGAGACATCTTCGACAGTCAGCTCCAGGGGCGTGTACAAATTCCCCGTCGAGAAAAAGTACGACGCTCTCTACGACGACCACCAGAGCTCTTCCTACGACCTCGAGTACTGCTCCTGGTCCAACGTCCCCGATGACGACCTGGCCCTCGCCGAGGACTATCCCTGGACCATGGGACAGTTCGTCTGGACCGGATTCGACTACCTCGGAGAGCCCTCGCCCTACGACACAGACGCCTGGCCCAACCACAGCTCCATGTTCGGCATTATAGACCTCGCCTCCATTCCGAAAGACCGCTACTGGCTCTACCGCAGTGTCTGGAACCAGGACAGCCCCACCCTCCACATCCTCCCGCACTGGAACTGGGAGGGCCGCGAGGGAGAGGTCACCCCGGTATACGTCTACACCTCATATCCCAAGGCAGAACTCTTCCTCAACGGCAAGAGCCTGGGTGTAAGGGAAAAATGCGACAGCACCCTCCAGCACCGATTCCGCCTGATGTGGAATGACGTCCGCTACGAGCCGGGCGAGCTCACCGTAGTCGCCTACGACCGGGAGGGCAACAAGGCCCTGCAGAAGACCGTCCGCACCGCCGGAGAGCCGTACGCTCTCGAACTTATTCCAGCCCGGGAGAGCATCACAGCCGACGGCAAGGACCTGCTCTACGTGACCGTCCGCATAGTGGACCAGGACGGCAATCTCTGCCCGCTCGACTCGCGCAAGGTGCGTTTCGAAGTCTCCGGTGCCGGTGAGTTCAGGGCAGTGGCCAACGGCGACCCTACCTGCCTGGAGCTCTTCCACATCCCGGAGATGAGCGCCTTCGGCGGCATGCTCACTGTCATCGTACAGAGCAAGGAGAAGGCCGGACGCATCACTCTTAAGGCCTCCGCCGACGGCCTCCGTGACGGAGTCATGAAAATCAAATCCGTAAAAAACAATAATTAAAAAAATACACACTGACTTATGAAAGAGAAAATTCACGCACAGTTCGTAAAACGCTTCGGCGCCAATGGCACATTCTACGCCTCCGCCGGCAGAATCAACCTTATCGGCGAGCACACCGACTACAACGGAGGCTTCGTATTCCCCGGTGCCATCGACAAGGGCATGATGGCGGAGATCCGCCTCAACGGCACGGACAAGGTACGGGTCTACTCAGTGGACCTGGATGACTACGCAGAGTTCGGCTTCGCCGAGACCGACGCCCCCGCTGCATCCTGGGCCCGCTACGTATTCGGAGTATGCAGGGAGACCATCAAGAGGTGCGGCGACGTGCTCAAGGGCTTTGACGCCGCCTTCGCAGGCGACGTGCCTCTCGGAGCGGGCATGTCCTCCTCCGCAGCCCTCGAAAGCACCTTCGCGTTTGCCCTTAACGATATGTTCGGCCTCGGCATCGACAAGTTCGAACTGGCCCGCATCGGTCAGAGCACCGAGCACAACTACTGCGGGGTCAACTGCGGCATCATGGACCAGTTCGCCTCCATCTTCGGCAAGGCCGGCAGCCTGATGCGCCTGGACTGCCGCTCGATGGAGTACAAGTACTATCCGTTCCATCCCAAGGGCTACCGCCTGGTGCTGCTCGACTCGGTGGTGAAGCATGAGCTGGCCTCCTCGGCCTACAACAAGCGCCGCGCATCCTGCGAGCACGTAGTGGCTGCCGTCAAGGCTGCCGGATATCCGGTAGTGGAATATCTGCGCGACGTGGATATGAAGATGCTGTCCGAAGTCAAGGGCAAGGTATCCGATGAGGACTACATGAGGGCCGAATATGTAATCGAGGAGATCCAGAGGGTACTGGATGTCTGCGACGCCCTCGAGCGTGACGATTACGAGACTGTGGGACAGAAGATGTACGAGACCCATCACGGTATGAGCAGGCTCTACGAGGTGAGCTGCGAGGAACTGGACTTCCTCAACGACATCGCCCGTAAGTGCGGAGTGACCGGCTCAAGGGTAATGGGCGGAGGCTTCGGCGGCTGCACCATCAACCTGGTCAAGGATGAACTCTACGACGCCTTCATCGACAGGGCCAAAAAGGAGTATGCCGCCAAGTTCGGGCATGAGCCCAAGGTATATCCCGTAGTCATCAGCGACGGCGCGAGGAAACTGGAGTAAGCGATATCTAACGGAGGAATTCATATGATACACCTTATCAATAAAAACGGCGCCTCTGTAATGCTCACGGAGCGGGGCGCAGGCATAGTTTCTATAGTCGTTCCCGACCGCAACGGAGTCATGGGGGACGTAGTGCTCGGCTACAGGGACGAGGAAAGCTACCTCGGGGACGGGCCATGCGCCGGCAAGATTCCGGGCCGCTTCGCCAACCGCATAGCCGGAGGCTGCTTCACACTTGACGGCCGCGAATACCAGCTGGTCAAGAACAATCCCGACTACCAGCTGCACGGCGGACCGGACGGCTTCTCCAACCGGCTGTGGAAAGTCGCTCAGACATCTGAGAGCAGGGCTGTATTCACCCTCGACAGTCCCGACGGCGACCAGGGCTATCCCGGCGCCATGCACGTGGAGGCCACATACACCTGGGGGGACGACAATGCCCTGACCCTGGAAATCAAGGCCACCGCCGACAAACCGACCGTAGTGAACCTGACCAACCACACCTACTGGAACCTCGACGGGGAGGACAGCGGCCCCATCTTCGACCACGAGCTGAAGATCAACGCCTCCCGCTGGCTCGTAACATCTGAGGCCCTCATCCCCACCGGTGAGCTCGCCCCCGTCGAAGGCACTCCCATGGACTTCCGCACCGCCAAGCCCATAGGCCGCGACATCAAGGCGGACTTCCCCGCCCTCCGCTACGGCAAGGGCTACGACAACTGCTGGGTACTGGACGGCCAGCCCGGACTCAAACTGGCCGCTGAACTGAGCTCGGAGACTTCAGGCCGCCGTCTGGAGATCTGGACCGACCAGCCGGCCGCCCAGGTCTACACCGGCAACTGGCTCGACGGCTCCCCGGTCAGCAAATCCGGCCGCAGCTACCGCGACTACGACGGAGTGGCCATAGAGTGCCAGGGTTTCCCCGACGCCCCAAACCACCCGGACTTCCCGTCCTGCGTCCTCAGACCAGGAGAGACCTGGTCCCGTACGATAATCTTCAAGCTGAACGCATAAAAATAATAAAGGCCACCGAGAACCGGCAGCCCTTATTACTTAACCTAATACTTAACCTATGAAAAAACTATCCGACTTATTCAGTAGCAAACTGCGTGCCAAAAATCATCAGAACGATGAAACATAGTGAAAATTAGGTTACATTGTCGTTGCGGGGTCGATAAGCTTGTCCTGATAGTAGACCTCGTAGTGGAGGTGATTGCCGGTGCTGGCTCCAGTCGAGCCTACATAACCGATGAGATCTCCTTCCCTGACGGTACTGCCTTCACGTGCGACCCTGCTGTTGAGATGCGCATAGGCCGTCTTGTAACCGTTCTTATGGTTAAGCTTGATGAAGTTGCCGTATCCCCCGTTCCGGCCGGAGAAAGTCACGACACCGTCTGCGGTGGCATAGACAGGCGTATTGCGCGGGGCAGCCAGGTCGATACCTTTATGACCATGACGTTTATGAGTAATAGGATGTATCCTGGAACCGAACGGAGAGGATATCCGGACATATTCGGTAGGAGTTCCGTGAGGCACGGAGACATCTGACGGAACACCGGACTCATCTTCCGAACCTTCTCCCACGACAGTCCTCACCTCCCCTTTCTCCGTCACCTCCCATGCGGCGATTACAGATGAGGGAGACGCAGCCGGGTCTTCTCCAGCCTCTTCCGGATCCGGCAGACTTGAAAAATATTCGGGGTCATAGGGTTCAAGAACTACTGTCATGGATACCGGCACGGCAGGACTTCCGTTTTCCTGAGCATCGGCATTCATTCCTGCAACGATTGTCTCCATGACCTCCGCAGCCGTCTGCATCTGCTCCACCGTATCCTTGGCATCGGAAAGCGCCGGGATGAGATCCTCAGGCCTCATCGTCTCGATCGAGCGTATGCTCTCACGCAGAATCCTCTTCTGCTCCGAAGCCGTAGAGGCCACTGCCTTGGGAACAGGAGCCATCTCAACCGGAGAAATGGCGATACCGTCATCCGAGGCCATCAGGTCCACCGCTGCCTCCTCTTCCTCGAGGGAGCGCCTGTAACTTTTCCTGAACTCCTCGAAGGCCGAATAGTACCTGGCCTTGAACTCCTCGAATTCCTTGGCCCGCTGATCCTCAAAATCCGAACGCTCAGCCTCCCGATGCTTCTTGAACTGCTCGAACGCCGATTCATTCTGGGCACTGAGACTGTACGCACCCACCAGAACAAGAACCGTCGCCGCCAATAACGAATGGTAAATATGTGTCCTCATAGTCAAGCGCATTTAAAATTTCCTCAAATATACGAAATTTTTCTGACTGCTTCGACGAAAAGGTTTAACTTTGCCGCCCTAATCAATATTATCGCAACAGGTATGGATATCGATTTTGTCGTCACATGGGTAGATATGAATGATCCTGTATGGCAGGAGGATTTCGCGAAATGGTCGGGAAAGGGCGGCATCACGAAAAACGGAGTGTCGGATGCCCGTTTCCGCGATTACGGATTCCTGAGATACTGGTTCCGCGGGGTGGAGAAATTCGCTCCATGGGTGCGCAGAATACATTTCGTGACTTGCGGTCAGAAACCGGAATGGCTCAATACCGACAATCCCAAGATACATCTGGTAAACCACAAGGACTACATACCGGAACAGTTTCTCCCCACATTCAATTCCGTGGTAATCGAATACTACCTGCACAGAATTCCCGACCTGGCCGAACATTTCGTCTACTTCAACGACGACGTCCATATCATAGACACGGTAGGGACAGAACGGTTCTTCAAGAACGGCCTTCCCCGCGACATAGCCGCCTTCATCTGGAACCCGTCCTGGTCTCAGTGGTACAAAACCCTCCAGAACAGCATAAATATCATAAACCGCCATTTCGACAAGAAAGAGGTGATGGCCCGGGACCACGACAAATGGTTCGACAGAAGCTACGGCTCGAAAGCCAGGTGGAACTATCTGCTCAGACCTTACGGCAAATTTGTCACCCTGCGCACTCCGCACAACGCACAGCCATATCTGAAAAGTACGTTTGAGGAAGTCTGGGCCGCAGCCGGCAAGGAACTGACCGACGCTTCAGTCAACAGATTCAGGTCTCCCGGCGACTATACACCTGAGCTTTTCCGTACATGGCAGATATGCAGCGGCAACTTCGAGCCGTACAACACTTATACCGACACAAAGATGTTCCCGCTGCTCCTCAGGGCAAAACAGGCCGTGAAAGCCATTTCCGGACAGTCCTACTCCCTTGTCTGCCTCAACGACAACGCACATATCCGGAATTATGATCAGGTGATGGACAGCATACGGGAAGCCTTCGAACGCATCCTGCCGGAAAAATCCGGATTCGAGCTCTGACGGAGGCTATTTCTCGAACCGGGATTTCTCCGGGAAGCGCTCAGCCAGGAACTCCGTCACTCTCTGCCTGTCGGCATCCGTGGCATATTCCGAATCATTCATGCAAAAGAAAAGAGGGTCATACCGTCTGAGCTTTCCATAATGGTTCCGATAAATCAAGAACCTGAAGGAAGTCCGCTGGGTCACGTACTCCAGATGTCCGCGCTTTTCCGCCAGAGGCGCATAGGAATATATCACCCGCTGGATATCATTGTCCTTACGCACATGATTGGTCAGGACTTCCGATATCTCCCGTTCAAACACTTCCCCCGTATGCCGGCAGCTGCTCTTAAGGTAGGCATTAATATTGTGATGCGGCTTCCCGCTGTAATAGACACCATACCTGTCCTTCACCAATTCCGCTGCATTTCTCAGAGTCCGGATATAATATTTATACGGCACCCCCAGGACATTTTTCCTGAAAGCCAGATACATATCCCTCATGCGGGTATGAATCAGGCGGATAATAGGCAGTCCTTCAGGTGTAAAAAACATATCCGGAGTCACCGGCTTGTTTATAAACGTATCGTCATTGGCATAGAGAAAATGCTCCGAAAGTCCCGGTATCCTGTAGAGAAAATGCTCAATAAGCGATGAGTTGAAACATGGCCTGCTGATTTCGGGTATAATATCCTTCTGACTGATCATTATAACCTTAGGATTGGAGGTATCCAGCCAAGACGGAGTCTGGTCATCCGTAACTATGAAGATTCTGCGTATCCACGGCGCATACTTCTCCACCGCACGGAGGTTGTACTTAAGTTCACCGTTATCCGTGTAACGCCCTTTGCAGTTTGCTTCCGTACCGTCCAGTCCCTTTCCAGTAAAAGCCCTGCGCCGTGCCTGCCAGACAGGGTCACTGCCGTCTACCCATAGATATACCAAGTCAATATCCATTTCCTATAATTTTGATTATTGTTGCTTAATTCAATTTCTTACCCCTTAGCCGCAGGCTGTTGGTCACCACGCTCACGCTGCTCAGGGCCATGGCGGCTCCTCCTATCATGGGATTGAGGAGGAATCCGTTTATCGGATACAGCACTCCGGCGGCCACAGGAACCGCTATGATATTGTAGATAAATGCCCAGAAAAGGTTCTCGCGGATAGTGCGGATGGTAAGGTGGGAGAGGCGGACGGCCTCGGGAATCCTCATCAGGTCGGAGGAGAGGATGGTCACCATTGCAGTATCCATCGCAATGTCGCTGCCGCGGCCCATCGCTATGCTCAGGTCAGCCTGAGCGAGGGCGGCGCTGTCGTTGATGCCGTCCCCGACCATTGCCACCTTATGCCCTTCGGCCTGCAGCTTCTTGATATAAGCGGCCTTATCCTGAGGCAGGACACCTGCGCGGAAGTCGTCGATCCCGGCCTCGCGTGCCAGAGCCGCCGCCGATGCCTCATTGTCCCCGGTCAGCATGACTGTGCGGATGCCCATCCGGCGCAGACGGGCCACGGCCTCCGCGGAAGTCGGCTTGATGCGGTCAGCCAGGGCCAGCACGGCCAGCACCCCGTCAGGACCTGCGAACCAGATCACCGTGCGGGCATCCCCGAGCCACTCCCCGGAGAGGGACAGCATCCGTTCGGAAGGTTCTATTCCATTGTTCCTGAGCAATTCCAGATTTCCGGCCATATAGACTGCGCCGTCATATTCTCCGCGGACTCCGCTGCCGGGGACATTCTCGAAGGAGGATATCTCAAGCGGAGCGGTACCGTCCCCTGATTTTAAAGCCTCTACCACCGCCCCTGCCAGAGGATGCTCAGAGAGGGACTCAAGGGCGGAAAGAACCGGGCGCATGGTCTCAGCCCCTGGAGCCCAGAACTGGTCCACCACCTCCGGACGGCCTTCGGTGAGGGTACCGGTCTTGTCCAGCACCACTGTATCCACCTTGCGGGCCACTTCGAGACTGGCGGCGTCCTTGATCAGGATACCGTTCCTCGCCCCCTTGCCGATACCGACGATAATCGCAGTCGGAGTAGCCAGACCGAGGGCGCATGGGCAGGCGATGATAAGCACGGTAATCATGCAGAGAAGACCGTGAATAAAGCCGTCCTGAGGAGCGAATATCCACCAGGCGGCGAAGACGAGTACGGCGATGCTTATTATTATAGGTACGAAGACGGCGGCCACCCGGTCCACCAGATTCTGCACCGGCGCCTTGCTGCCCTGGGCGTCCTGGACCATACGGATAATCTGCGAGAGCATGGTGTCACCCCCTGTTCTGTCAGCCCTGAAACGGAATGAGCCTTTCTGGTTGATGGTACCGGCGAAGACCTTGGAATCCGGCTGCTTGAAGACAGGTACGGGCTCGCCGCTGAGCATGCTCTCGTCCACGTAAGACTCACCGCTGAGCACCGTCCCGTCTACCGCCACCCGCTCTCCGGGCCTGACTATGATGATATCACCGGGACGGGCCCATTGTATCGGCACCTCCTTCCCGCTGCCGTCCTCAGCAAGCACGGTGACCGTCTTGGGCTGGAGCCCCATGAGACCGCGGATAGCCCCGGTGGTCTTCTGCTTGGCGCGGGCCTCGAGCAGGCGCCCGATAAGGATAAATGCGACGATCACACTGGCCGCCTCGAAATACAGATGCGGCTCTATGCCGCGGGAGAGCCAGAAATCGGGGAAAAAGAGATTGAACACGCTGAAAAGCCATGCGACCCCCGTGCTGCTGGCCACCAGTGTGTCCATGTTGACCGCTCCGTGCCGCAGCTGCCTGACCGTATTTACGAAGAACCGGCGTCCGGAGACAAAGACCACCGCGGTAGCCAGCACGAAAGTCACCCACTGCCCCCAGCGCAGGTCCATGAAAAACATACTCAGCACAAATACGGGCAGGGCCCCCGCGACCGCACCTATGGTCTGCCTTCTGAGAGCCCTGTACTGCTTCAGGCGCTCCGCCTCCGCAGCCTCCTCCTCATTGGCCACATCCGTAATAAGGCCGTAGCCGGCCTCCTCCACCGCCTTCTTCAGAGCCTCAGGCGAGCATTTGCAGTCATCGTAGCTCACCAGGGCCGTGGCCGACGCGTAGTTGACATTTGCCTCTTCCACCCCCTCGCAGGAGTTCAGGACCTTATTGACCCGCGCGGCACAAGCCGCACAGCCCAGACCGGTAACCGGAAATATCTCTTTTTTCTGCATAACCTGTAAATTTTAATCACAACCGCGAATTTACCTCCCGCCGCCGGCAACCCGATTGCATTTGCTATAAAAAGCCGCCTCAGAAACTGAGGCGGCTGAACCGGGTGGAAGATGGGACTCGAACCCACGACCCTTGGTGCCACAAACCAATGCTCTAACCAACTGAGCTACATCCACCATTTAAAAATTATCCCCTAAAAGGGAGTGCAAATATAAGAATACTTTTCTTATTCACGCAAATTTTCTATATTTGGAAGAAAATTTTTAACAAAACACTATTACCATATGGCACGTGAAATCAAATTTTCCCTGGTTTACAGGGATATGTGGCAGTCTTCCGGGAAATATGTTCCGAGGGTTGACCAGCTCGTACAGATCGCTCCCGTCATCATCGATATGGGATGCTTCGACAGAGTAGAGACCAACGGAGGAGCTTTCGAGCAGGTAAACCTCCTCTTCGGCGAGAACCCCAACAAAGCCGTAAGAGCATGGACCGCCCCGTTCAACAAAGTCGGTATTCAGACACACATGCTGGAGAGAGGTCTCAACGCCCTCCGTATGAATCCCGTACCCAGGGATGTGAGGGGTCTCATGTATAAAGTGAAGGCCAAGCAGGGAACCAACATCTCCCGCTCTTTCTGCGGCCTCAACGACCACCGCAACCTCAAGGACTCCGTCATCCTCGCCAAGGAGGGCGGCATGATCTCCCAGGTAGCCCTCAGCATCACTTACTCCCCCATCCATACCGTCGAGTACTATATGGATATAGTGGACAAGGTGGTGGAATACGGCTGCGACGAGATCTGCCTCAAGGATATGGCCGGCATCGGCCGTCCTGCCTTCCTGGGCCGCCTGACCAAGAGCATCAAGGACAAATACCCCAACATCATCGTACAGTATCACGGCCATTCCGGTCCCGGTTTCTCGGTAGCCTCCATGCTGGAGGTAGCCCGTGCAGGCGCAGACTACCTCGATGTGGCCATGGAGCCTCTGTCATGGGGCAAGATCCATCCTGACGTCATCACCATACAGGCCATGCTCAAGGACGCCGGTTTCCTCGTAAAGGACATCAACATGGATGCCTATATGGAGGCCCGCCGCCTGACCCAGACATTTATCGATGATTTCCTGGGTATGTTCATAGAGCCCAACAACTACATCAGCTCCTCGCTGCTGGTAGGCTGCGGCCTGCCCGGCGGCATGATGGGCTCGATGATGGCCGACCTCAAGGGCTTCCAGGGTGCCATCAACATGTCCCTGCGCAACCAGGGCAAGAAGGAAGTCTCCCTCAACGAACTGATGGTCATGCTCTTCCAGGAGGTCGAGTACGTATGGCCCAAGCTCGGCTATCCCCCTCTCGTAACTCCTTTCAGCCAGTACGTGAAGAACACCGCCCTGATGAACCTCATGCACACCCTCAAGGGCGAGCCCAGGTGGAAGACCATCGACAAGGACACCATGAACATGATCCTCGGCAAGACCGGCACACTGCCCGGCCCTCTGGCCCCCGAGATTCTGGACATCGTCAAGGAGAAAGGGCTGGAGTTCTACACCGGCAATCCTCAGGACGCATTCCCCGACGAGCTGCCCCACTTCATCGAGGAGATGAAGAAGGAAGGCTGGGACCGCGGCCAGGACGACGAGGAGCTCTTCGAGTTCGCAATGCACGAGCGCCAGTACCGCGACTATAAGAGCGGAGTGGCCAAGGACCGCTTCAACAAGGAGCTGGAGGCTGCCCGCGAGAAGGCCGGAGCCCCGAAGATCGTCACCCGCAAGGTGGTCGAAGTACCCGCATTCGACGTGGAGAAGGTCATGGCGGAGCATCCCAAAGCCATGCCCGTTCAGGCCGTTGCCAAGGGCAAGCTCATCTGGCAGTACAATGTAGCCGACGAGAGCACCGCTCCGGTTATCGGCACCAAGTTCAAGGAAGGCACCCCCGTATGCTACATCCAGACCTACTACGGCGTGGAGCCCGTCTATGCGCCCAAGACCGGCAAGCTCATCCAGGTGGACGTAAGGCACAACGAGAACGTGGAGATCAATCAGGTGCTGGCGTTCCTGGAATAAGGACAGGAACTGCAGAATATGAGAATATTCTTCACCATTAAGGCAATCAACAAACAGGGAGGCACCGAGAGGATGACCTCCCTGCTTGCCAATGCCCTGTATGAAAGAGGTCACGAGGTGCACATCGCAAGTTTCTTAGGCGGGGGCAGCCAGCCCTTCTTTCACATAGACAGCGGCATACCCATCCACTACCTGGCCGGTGCAAAAGACGGTTTCTTCCTGTACCGGGACAGGCTCCGCATCATCAGGCTCAGAAAGCTGTACCGCGAATACCGCCCGGATGTCATCATCGTCGTAGATGCCGGCCGGTCCAGAATCTATGCTCCGGCCACCAGGGGATTCAAGACCATCACCTGGGAGCACTTCAACATCTTCTACAGCAAAAATCCCAGGACAAGACGCAGCAGACGTCTGGCAGCCCGTCACTCCGACTGCATAGTCACTCTGACGCGGAGGGACGCAGAAGGGTATATCCATCAACTCAATGCCAGGAAAGTGGTATGCATTCCCAATCCTATCACGATAGACTGTTCGGAGCCCTCTCCCTTGACAGCCAGGACTGTCCTGTCGATGGGCAGGGTCGTTCCACAGAAAGGACAGGACCTGCTGGTACGGGCATGGCATCAGATCGCCGACAAAACCGGAGGGTGGAAACTGCGGATAGTCGGAGACGGACCTCTCCTGAACGAGATAAAGGAATACGTGGAGAAAAACGGATTGTCGGGAAGCGTCGAGTTTCTTCCTACCACGAAGGACGTACTTGCAATGTACCGGCAGGCCTCCATCTACGCCATGTCCTCCCGCTTCGAGGGATTGCCGCTCGTTCTCATCGAAGCCCAGTCCATGGGACTGCCCATAGTCAGTTTCGACTGCCTCACCGGACCTGCCGAGATAGTGGAGGACGGACGCAACGGCATCCTGGTTCCACCCTTGGATGTAGAAGCACTGGCCGAGGCCCTGCTCTCACTCATACGCGACGACAGGCGGAGAAAGGAATTCTCGGACAACGCCCTCACCGCGGCATCCCGGTTCGACTACGGAAAGATAGTGGGACAATGGGAGAAGCTGCTGAGCGAAATCTAAGCCCCATACAAGAATCCCGGCCCCGATGTTTCGATGCCGGGATCTTCTTTTATGATTTTCCGCAAAAACAGTCTATTCAAAGGTCTGCCTTTAGTGGAAGCGATAATGCTGGTGTTGCGTTGATGGGATGTGTTGCGGTCACAGCTGCAGCCATGGCTGCGGTCACGGTCTGCATTGCCCAGCCGCAGTCTGTATTGCCAAATTCTGTGCATTCTCTTAATCCATAGAACTTTACCCAAAATGCAAGATTACAGACTGCGGACAACCACCTCATAGTCTGTTATCAAGACTTTCGCTTATGTCGCTGTCTGACAGCACCAAACTCAAACCGGCATATTTCAGACTCACGCGCGGGAAAATACACAACGGCATCCTGGCCCTGCCACAGCGCATTCTGAGCATGCTTCTGAGAAGTACAAGCCGCGGTGTACTGTTCAGTCTGTAGCCCCAACAACCCAGTAATTGACTGTTATTTAGGTGAATATCCAAAATAACCAATTACAGACTGCGGGCGGTACGAGAAGTTAAGGCTGTGGATATGGAGTCAGGGGCAAATCAGGGCAAACTCTTGATTTTGGCAGGTGATGGGGTGCACCCCGAAGTAAATTCGTTAAAATGAAAATGGTTATCCGGGTATCCGTAGCGAGGGTAAGCGTTCCTTACTCCTTCGGAAGGAGTCGGATTTCCCCGCATTTCCCGGACTCCTTTGGAAGGTTCCGGCAAAAGTGCCACTTCATCGGCTCCTTTCCGATTTCGTTTTAGATGATGGGATGTCATGTGATGTTGCATAAGATGCGTTGTAGTGTTGGGCGTCACGGGATGTGAGCGGGCCTGCTGTAGTTCCACCTATTCATCTCAGCCGTTTTGCCGACCACTGTGCAATTCATGGAACAACAGATACCTGTCTTCGGGGAATTTCTGCAGACCCATCAGAACCGTATACACTGTATAATATTATAAGGTATATCCAGTATCAGCACCTGTACCGGCAGCGTTCCGGTCCCTTCTCTACTTCACCGACTGCCTGCTCAGACTGATGTGCCTTGTAAAGATTTTACTGATTATTAATTTTTTGCGTAAAATGAAGGCCTGGCGATGCCAGAAGGCAGAATCTGATGCTAGAAAAACGTAGGTTTTTTATTATTTAAAAATTATTCTTCAAATATCGTCATAAAATACGTCAAATGCAATCTTTTTTTTTAAAAAATCGCGTGATAGGTTTGCTTTTAAACGTACGTTTAATTTTAAATAGACCTACGAGATATGAGCAAACTGCATTACCTGCCTTTATTGTTTGTCATAACTTCTATCTGCCTGAGTTCCTGTGAGGGAAACAATTCAGGACCTTCTACAACCACTACCGGAGACGCAACTTTTATCCTGGACCCCGAGGAGGGCGGTTCCCAGATGCTGGCCCTTGAGTTCGCCAATAGCTGGGAAGTGACCGAGAGCCCGTCATGGTGCACTGTGAGCCCTGCCAGCGGTGAGGCCGGTCAGGTCGAGATGACGGTAAGCGCATCTTCTGCAAATGAGAATCTGATGGAGAGGGAGGGTACTTTCAAGATAAGGCTCGCTTCTTCCGAAGAGGTGGAGTACTGGGTAGTGCAGAGAGGAACAGAGGGAATATCGGTACTGCGTCAGGATGCGTATGCTCTGGACACTGGCGAGGATGTTACTTTCCGCATTGAGGGCAATGTGCCTGTGACGGCAGAGTCCATCAGCACTGACGCGGAGTGGCTGACTGTCAAGTCCGTGGAGACTTCCGACTCAGTTCTGCTCGGGGACGGCAGGACCAATTCCGAATACTACACCGGAGAGATAGTGCTCTCCGTGGAGAACAATACCGGTGCCGGGCAGAGATCCGGGGCCGTGACAATAGACGGCCAGGAGGTGACCGTTCACCAGACGGCGGCTTTCGACGGATGGGACAATACGTTCTACCGCCGCAGCACTGTTCAGCGCTTCACCGCCACATGGTGCGGATTCTGTCCCGCAATGGGCGAAGCCTACAAGGAGGCGGAGAAGGCTCTCCCGGGCCGGTTCGTACCCATCAACATGCATCCCCTTTCATCCGACGGCAGTCTGTCCTGGGACGGCACCGACCATTTTGACAAGCTCTACGGTATCTACGAGTCATACCCCGTCTCGATAGTCAACGGCATCGCCAAGGTAAGCAATCAGTATGTCATCGCCACCACGACCAAGATGATGACCCTGCTGGCAGAGGAGGCAGTGAGTGACTTCCCTTCCCAGACCAACATCATGGCCTTCTCTTCCGTCTCCGAAGCCGACAGGACTGTACACGTGGACGCATTCGTGGCCATGAAAGACCAGAAGGATTACCGTATCACCGTCCTGCTGCTGGAGGACAGCATAGTTGCATACCAGAAAGACGGCTCCGGAATTCTGACCGACCCGGATAACTACGTACACGAGCATATCGCACGCGCCGCCCTCACGGACCTGGACGGAGATATCATCAGCGGTTCAGGGGAGAGGACAGTGGCCCACATCTCACTCGAGAGCGCAATTCCCCAGAGCGTAATCAGCAGAAAACATCTAAGTATCGCAATATATGTCTCCTACGCCGGCTCACCTGACAAGAGCCTGTGCGACGTATCCGGCATAACCTATCTGGACACCGGTTACTTCATAGACAACGCTGTGGCCCTGCCCGCCAACGGCAGCACAGAGTATCTCTTCGAATAAACACACAACACAACAACACTAACTATTTTCAAATCTTTATTTACTAACAATTTAAAGACCCTATGAACTACAAGGTTATTAAGACCATTGCAGCAGCCTCCGCTTTGCTGCTCACGCTGGGTGCCTGTCAAGAGAAGCCAGAGACCCTTCCGCCCAGCATAACTGCAGATGAGTCACTGAATATCACTGGTGACGCAGGATCCCATTCACTGACATTCACTATCGAGAACTACGTGCAGGAAGTAGCGGCCGAGGCCGTCTCCGATGCAGAGTGGCTCACCATCGACAATGTCGTACAGGGAACAGAAGCCTCTGTAGAATTCACAGTGACAGCCAACGACGGCATTACACGCGAAGCAAACATAAGCATATCCTACGGCTCTGCCACCAGCGTGGCAGTCAAGGTACGCCAGTACCCGCAGGGAGCCGACATGGAGAGCCCCTTCCTGATTGAAGTAGGAGCTCTTGCACCTTACAGCTGCACCATAACTTACACACCCATCAACTACACAGGCAACTACTATTTCCTGGTGATGGGAGCCGAGGACTTCGAGCGCTACCTCAACAACGACAACATGGAAGGTCTCCTGGCCGCCGACTTGGAGTGGCTGGAATATCAGGCTGACTACAATGGCCTGACCCTCGAGGAGTTCCTTCCCAGAGCCAAGCAGATATACGCTGTAGACGGCGCTACCACAAGCATGTCCTACTCCGATCTCGAGAAGGAGACCGAATACTACGCATACTGCTACGGTCTCTCGGTATCGGGAGAGGTTCAGACCGACGTGGTCTACAAGAAGTTCAAGACTGAAATCGTGGAGACTGTGGACATGAGCTTCGATGGCGAGGCCACCGACATCACCCGCAACTCCGCCACCATTACCGTACGTCCCTCCACGAATGAGCACACCTACTACTGGACATACGTTTCCGAAATGGACATGGCCAACTACGACTTGGAGACCATCATGAACAACATGATTCTCAACCTACAGGCTATAGCTGACGAGACCGGGAGACCCCTGTCCCAGCTGCTCTGCAAGGGAGAGTACACAGCCTCCGCATCAGACCTGTGGGCCGGCACCGAGTACAGCATAGTAGCCTGGGGTATGGACGAAGCAGGAACCCCTACTACCAAGCCTCAGGTGGCATTCACATTCGACACCCCCAGCGACGAGATTACTGACGACTGCACCTTCGAGGTAGAGTTTCCTGAGGTCAAGCCTATGGACATCCTCGTACACGTAACTCCATCCAACCCTGAGACCCGCTACTATGTTGCAGTCATAGAATCCAGCATCTGCACAGGATACAACGACGAGCAGATGGCCCAGCGCATCATCAATATGGAGGCAGAGCGCATAGCCTCAGACTTCTACGGTCCCGATGTGACATGGGAGAACTTCGAGTCGCTCTATAGCGGCGAGCAGACACTCTGGGCTCAGGAAGACCTGTACTGGACATTCAAGCCCGAGACCCTCTACCAGGTATATGTATTCGGAGTCAACAACAACGGCGAGCGCACCACCGCCGTCAAACGCCTGGACCAGATGACAGCTCCCGCCGAGGAGTCTGCCATGACTTTCCAGGTGGATCTGGCTGCCTCCAGCTGGAGATACGCCACATTCCACATCACTCCCAGCAACGAGGATGAGTACTGGCTGCCCTTCCTGATTTCCTCAGAAGCCCTGGAATACTACCGCAACGCGGACGGTTCCCTCGATGAGAAGACACTCGTAGAATACATCGAGCACTACTATGACAACTCCGTAGCATACTATCTGGTTAAAGGTGAGGCTTCCGAGTACACCGTCTCCTGGATATCGGAAATGAACTACACCCTGCTGCTGTGCGGCTGGGCAGGAAGCAACACCACCGAGTTCTATGAATTCGAGTTCACTTCCCCTGCCATTCCGTTCGGACAGAGCACCGCAGAGGTAAGCGCGACATACGAGCTCTTCGACGGAGCCGACCTCTATGAGCTGGACCCCATAAGATGGGAAGGCTATCAGGAGGACTGCGTTATGTACATCCAGTTCGACCCCAATGAAGACGCAGTTCACTGGTACGGCGGCGTATGGGCCCCTGTAGCCAACTATGCTGACGTGGGAGGCGTACACCAGCTGCTGATTCTGGACATGATTCCCGAGTCATCTTTTGTAGATCAGGAAACAGGTATCATACGTCCTTGGTGGGACAGTCAATGGAGCTTCTCCTACGTGGCTGAGGGAGCTGACGGCACCTTCGGAGAATGGCACTACGAGGAATTCTCCCCTGTCAAGGGCGGCGACAACATCAGCGAGGCATACGACTTCTGGAGCAATCCCGCACAGAACAGCGTCATCATGAACATACCCAAGGACTACAACGAGCAGGCAGAAAGCCGTCTCATCCAGCAGAGCAAGTCCATGATCAGGAACGATGTTCCCGCCGTGATACCTCAGAACAACTTCGTCGAGAACCCCAACGCCAGGACCATATCCGCCGGCATATCCGCCGAAAGGATGGTTATGAACTCCGTCCACAACTGGAAGACCGGCATCGAGGAGCGCGTAATCCTGGACAACTCGTCCTCTGAGCGCCACCATACCGGCTACTGCGTAAAGAACACTAACTTTTAATTTCAACACCTATGAACTTTAAACCGTTTTTTGCAATCTTAGCGGCCATGCCGCTGGTTTTCACGGGATGTCATCCTGAGCAGGATCCCCCTGTAATCACCGCCGAGTCCATCACGGTATCGGCTGACGCCCACTCAGACAAACTCACCTACTCCATTGAGAACCCTCTCGAGGGAGAAACCATCAAGGCTGAATCCAATCAGGACTGGATTCATTCATTCGACTACTCCACAGAGAACACCATCAACTTCGAGGTGGACGCCAACATCTCGGCAGACCCGAGAACTGCGACTCTGACCCTCTCATATCCCACAGCCCAGAGCATCACCGTCAACGTCGAGCAGATGGCAGCCGGTGAATCCATAGCTCTGAATCCCGAAAATCTGTCATTCCTGCCCGAGGGCGGAGAACTGAGCGTAACCGTCAACAGCGGCAGGTCGTGGGTCCTGACCGGTTCCTCCGACTGGGTGGAGCCCTCAATTGAGACCGGCGACCCCGGTGCTGAGGTAGTGTTCACAGCCAAGGCCAACGAGACCGACGAGCCCCGCGAAGCCTCCTTCGAGTTCATCTGCGGCACCAACAAGGTGACCCTCAACGTACAGCAGAGTTTCGCAGGCCGCATCCTCGTAGAGAAGGCCCAGTACGACATTCCCGGCACAGCCAACACCTTCACGGTCAACATCCAGTCCAACATGGAGGACGTGACCGTGGAGATTCCCGAGGATGCCACTTGGCTGACCGAGGTGACCACCAAGGCTATGCAGGATATGGCGTTCGAATTCTCAGCCACTGAGAACGAGGGCGAGGAGACCAGGACCGCCATCATTGTATTCTCCAACGCCGACGCCACAGAGCAGGTACTCATCAGCCAGGAGCCCTCTTTCCCCGCTAACGTTCTGACCAGGATAGAGGACGAGACCTTCAAGACCTACCTGCAGGAGAATTTCGATACAGACGGAGACGGCACCATCAACCGTGCTGAGGCTGATGCTGTTACATCCATTACTCTGACCGGTTCCGAGATGATGTCGGCCGCAGGTATTGAGTACTTCGAGAACCTGGAATCCATAGACTTTACCAGCAATGTACTGCTATCGGAACTGAGCATGGCAGGACGAACTGGACTTAAAAATCTGAATGTCAATTCCTGCAACCGCCTTGAGACCCTGGACCTGACCGGTTGCGAAGGCCTTGAGACCCTCAACATTGGTCTTTGCACGGCCCTTACTTCAGTAGACCTGAGTGATATGACGGCTCTCAATACCCTCACAGCCTACAGCAGCGGCTTGACGTCCATTGATGTCACAGCCAATACTCAGCTTGTAACATTGAATGTCAACGGAACCGGAATCACTACCGTTGACCTGAGCCAGAACACCGAGTTGGTATCCCTGTCTCTCACAAACGAGTTCTCATCCATCGACTTGAGTGCCAACACCAAGTTGGAGTCCCTTACCGTCGGCGGAGCAAATCTCACGTCTTTGGACTTGAGCGCTAATACAGCCCTGCGCGAACTTAACGTAAGCAACAGCGGCTTTGTCTCACTGGACCACAGCATGTGCCCTGATTTGACCCGTGTTACTTATGATTACTGCAGTAACCTTACCACCATTGATGTGAGCAAGAACACCAGGATGAGCTATATCTCCTGCTATATGTGCAATGCTCTCACGACAGTCATTATGTATGAGGGCCAGCAGGTCTCCTCTACTTTCGGTGTGAGTGATGAGATGATACAATACGTGCCTTTTGATTATCCTGATGACCTGTCCGCAGGTATTAAGGACGAGAACTTGAGAAATTATATTCTCAATTTGTACGATTACAATTACTCTACCGGTGAAGATGACGGCAAAATAGATGCAGAGGAGGCAGCCCGCGTAACGTCTCTGGATCTGTCCGGCAGAGGAGATATCGTATCGTTGACCGGTCTGGATTATTTCACCAATCTGGAAACTGTCAATGCGTCTGAGAATATGATTGAGGAAGTTGACTTTTTCTTCAACACCAAGCTCAAAGAGGTCAATCTCTCAGGTAACAAACTGACAACAATTGACTTCTCGAAGAACCAGGAAATCACGAATCTGGATTTGTCCTATAATCAACTGACATCGGTAGATAATCTGCCCGACGCGGTTGTAGACCTGGATCTGTCCAATAATAAACTGACTTCTGTGGAAGCCTCATACCTGTCTAACCTGCGCGACCTCAATATTTCTTACAACGAGATTGTGGAGTGCGACGTACATTACGACCAGGCCCTGGTCAACTTCGACTGCAGCCACAACCAGATAGAGCAGATAAATGTCTGGACTCTAACCGCACTGGAGAATTTCAATATCTCCAACAATCCCCTGCTTGTGATTGGAACCTACTACACCAACCCCAATGGAATATTCTTCGAGCCGCAACTGGATTACCTAACAGCCCTGCTGTCCCTTAACTGCTCGAACACTCAGGTTTCAGAGCTAGACCTGTCGGCCTGCCTGCTACTGCAGCAGCTCATCGCTACCGACTGCCCTGAGCTTAAGGACGTATTCATCGCTCCCGGCCAGACCATTGCCGACATGCAGCTGGATGACGACTCCGTAGTAAAGGAGAAGACTCCCGAGACCGCTGAGTAATACCGGGGAAGTATTTTCTAACTAGATTTTTCATAGCGGCAAGGTGTCTATCAACAGTACTTTGCCGCTATGTTATCTTAAACAAGGTTTAAAACAATATGATCAAGGACAGAAAGCCGTTGGCGGTTTTAGTATCAGCAGCCATAGTATGCATGGCAGCCGCCTCTTGCTCTCTAAACGAAGACAGCCTCAACCGATCCGACACCATTGAGGTCAACGGACGTCCGGTTCCTGCATCAGGCTATGAACAGGGAATGGTACGTCTGCTGCTGAGCGAGGAACTCGTCTCCTCCCTCGGACTGGAGGCCGACAGCAGTACCAGCACACTTAAAAGCAGTGTAAAATCTGTAAATGACGCCATCTCTTCCTTAGGGATAGTGAGAATGGAGCGTACCTTCCCCTATGCCGGGAAGTTCGAGGCCCGAACACGCGCAGAGGGCCTGCATCTCTGGTACGATGTATATTTTGACGAGAACGCCGGACTGACCAAGGCCTCCGCCGAACTCTCCTCCATCGATGGAGTCCGCACGGTGGAATACCGTCCGAAGATGGTCCGCATCAGCAGTGACATAGTGCCCGGAACCGTGACCTCATCCCCAGGCAAGACAGCGGAGAGGACAGCTTCGGGTGTATTCGATGACCCGTATCTGCTCACCGAGCAGTGGCACTACATCAACGACGGCACATACGACAACAGGGCCATAGCCGGCTCCGACATCAACGTCCTGCCCGTATGGCAGAAGGGCATCGTCGGCAGTGAGGATGTCATCGTGTCCGTAGTGGACGGAGGTATCGACTTCAAGCACGAGGACCTGGCCGACAACATGTGGTCTGACCCGGAGATATCCGACCCGGACTACAGCCACGGCTACAACTTCGTCCGCAAGAGTTATCTGGTAACAGCCGATGACCACGGAACTCATGTGGCCGGCACAGTCGCCGCTGTCAACAACAACGGCATAGGAGTATGCGGTGTGGCAGGAGGCGACAAGGCCGCCGGCATAGGCGGAGTCAAACTGATGTCCTGCCAGATATTCGAGGGAAACAGCGGAGCCCAGGCTGCCCCGGCCATCAAATGGGGCGCCGACCACGGAGCTGTCATCAGCCAGAACAGCTGGGGATACGACGTAGACTCCTACATGACCGACACACCTCCGTCCGACAAGGCTGCCATCGACTACTTCATCAAATACGCCGGATTCGATGAGAACGGCAACCAGGTCGGTCCAATGGCCGGAGGAGTAGTCATCTTCGCCGCAGGAAACGACGAGGTAAATTATAGTTACCCCGGCTCATACGAGAGTTGCATCGCAGTATCGGCCATCGCCGCAGACTACGTGGAGGCATACTACACCAACTACGGCGATTGGGTCGATGTAGCGGCTCCCGGAGGGGACCGCTTCAAGAACGAACTGGTGTACAGCACACTTCCAGACAACCAGTACGGCGGCATGGAGGGTACGTCCATGGCCTGCCCGCACGTATCCGGCCTGGCTGCCCTCCTGGTGTCCCGCTACGGAGGCCAGGGCTTCACCAACACCCAGCTCAGGGAGATGATCGAGGGTTCCACAAGGGACATATCGGAATACACTGATCCCTCCAAGTACATCGGCCTTGGTCTCGTAGACGCGGAGAAAGCCATGTCCATGGCCAGTACCACCGCACCCGATCCTGTCACCGATCTGAGCGTCAGCGCACATTCCAACTTCATAGACTTCACCCTGACCATTCCCGCCGACGAGGATGACGGGACACCGGCATACGCAACCCTGCATTATTCCACATCCTCTTTTGACCCTACGGACAGCATACTGGTGAACGGATTGCCGTTCTTTGAGGTCTCACTCGCCGGCATGAAAGCCGGAGACGAGGTAACAGGCAGCGCCTCCGGACTGGAATTCAACACCACATACTACGTCAGCGCCTCGGTAAGGGACCAGGCCCGCAACAGGTCGGCACTGTACCCGGAGGTGCTTCGCGTGACCACAGGCAGCAATACCGCCCCGGTCCTGACTCCGGGAGAGGATATCAGTGTGGAAGTGAGATACAATGAAGTCCTGGATGTGGACTTCAGGGCCGAAGACGCGGACGGGCACAGCCTTACCGCCTCTGTTACTGAGATGAGCGGTGTGTCGGTTAGCCTCGTGGATGCCGTAACAGTAAGGCTTACCCTCAACGGAGAGGAGATAGAGGGAGACTCCGGAACACTGACTGTTACAGTATCTGACGGATTCGGCGGAGAGGATGCCGTAAACGTACACTTCACCGTAATCAGGAACACACCTCCGGAACTCACCGGAACACCTGGCCAGGCAGCCGCCGACATCAGCTCGGGAGAGAGCACAGAAGTCGACATGGCTCAATTCTTCCTTGACAAGGACTCGGACCAGCTGACCTACACCGCAAGCGGTGAATACCAGGAGACAGTGGAGATATCGTTCGAGGGGAACATGATGGTGCTCACCCCCGTCGCCCATGGAAGGGTAACAGCAACTGTCACCGCCTCCGACAAGCTCGGTGAGACCGTGTCGATGCCTTTCGACATCATCGTGCGCGACGCTGGAAAAGCAGCCGACTTCTTTCCCAACCCCGTACTGGACAACACTCTCTACGTAAGGACTGGCCAGCCCGTCAAGGACGCTTACCTGAAAGTGAGCGACGCATACGGTAAACTGAAAGCCAGCAGGCCCGCACTCGACATATCCCTGTTCGAGCCAGAAAGCATAGATCTCACCGGCCTTCCGGGAGGAGTATACCAGGCTACACTGGAATGGACGGATGAAAACGGCAAAAAACAGTCAATAACCTCAGATTTCGCAAAACTCTGATGAAAACCAAAACATTACATTTCTTCTTAACTGTCATTGCCGCAATTGCCGTCCAGGACGCACTGAAGGCACAGACAGCGGCATTCCTCACCATCACTCCCGACCCCGTGGCCATGAGCATGGGAGGGACGGGAGCAGTACTGGAAGCCACCCCGTTCACCATGTGGAACAATACGGCCGCCTCCGCTCTGGACGAGAGAAAATTCCAGGCAGCAGCCTCATACTCGCTATGGCAGCCCTCATACTCCGCCAACAACATTGCTTCCGTCGCCGGATACGGAAGGGTCGCCGAATTCATGACAGTGTCCGCCGGCGTACGGTACTTCTCGCACAGGCCCTATGATGTCACTGACGGGACGACAGGAACCGTCACCGGGACTTTCTCCCCTGTGGACATCCAGGCCGGTATCGGGCTCGGATTCAGAATCCTGCCCATACTGTCCCTTGGAGCCAACATCAACTACGTCTACAGCCACATCGGTGGTCCCCAGGCCGGCAATGCAGTATCAGCTGACTTCGGCGCCCTGCTGGACCTCCGGTTCATAAAGGTCGGTCTGACAGCCTCGAATATAGGCTCCAGGCTCAACTACGGAGGAGCCTCCTCCTATGCCCTTCCGGCCAACATCAGCCTCGGTGTGGGAACGGAGCAGTATTTCGGAGCCGATGACAGGCACGCCCTGGCAGTCAACCTGCAGGGAGGCACACTGCTGGAAAGCCCCGCTTTCTTCGCAGGCGTAGGCGCACAGTACTGCTACAACGGACTTGTGAGAGTCAGCGCCGGATACCACTACGGAGAGCCTGACAAGTCAGTGATCGGTCAGTATGTCTCGGTGGGAGCCGGAGTCAAGGTACTGGGCATCTCCATCGACGCTGCCTATCTCATAGGCACATCTGCAGACTCCCCCATAGGCAACTCTTTTTCAGTAGGTCTAGGCTATGCGTTCTGAGAAAATCAGAATCCCGGGCAGGCTTCTGCTGTCATTTCTGCTTCTGGCAGCATTGTCATGCAGCACGCTGCAGGCCCAGGACCTGCATGTGGACTGGCGCCATGATGTAACCCGCATCGACAGGAACCATTACCGTATCTCGGTAACTGCCGTCATAGACGAGGGCTGGCACATATACGACACCCTCAGGACGGACTTCGGCCCCAACGCCACCATCGTCAGGATAACCCCCGGCAAAGGCGCCGAGGCTGAAGGTCCCCTGCAGATATCCTCCACACCGCACAGATACTACGACGACATCTACATGATGGAAATCGGGTATTTCGAGGACAGCGTGACATTCTCCCAGGACATCCGTCTCCACCGCAGGCACTCGACCGCCAGCGTGTATCTGGAGTGGATGGCCTGCGACGACACCAACTGCCTTCCCCTTGCAGACAAGGAGGCCACAATAACCCTCCCTCCGGAAGAGGAAAGCGGCTCCGGCAGCCTGTGGAGCCTGATACTCGAGGCAATACTGTGGGGTCTGGCGGCACTGCTTACCCCGTGCGTCTTCCCTATGGTGCCCATGACCGTGTCCTATTTCCTCAAAGGTGAGGGAGGGCCAGCAAGAGGCCGGCTCCGCGCGGCAATGTACGGACTATTCATCGTGCTCCTGTACACCGTCCCGATAGCCATCATCATACTGGTCACGAGAATCGTGGGCGGAGAGGTGGTCACGGCCGACATCTTCAACTGGCTTGCCACCCACTGGCTGCCGAACATCATATTCTTCATAGTATTCATGCTGTTCGCAGCCTCATTCTTCGGAGCCTTCGAGATTACACTGCCCTCCTCGATTGTCAACAAATCGGATTCCAAGGCCGACACCAAAGGTTTCGGAGGGATATTCTTCCTTGCCCTGACCCTGGTGCTGGTATCCTTCTCATGCACCGGTCCCATCGTCGGCTCGGTGCTGATAAAGTCCACCAGCGGCGAGTTCTGGACACCCATCATCACGATGCTGGCCTTCTCTACCGCATTTGCCCTGCCATTCACGATATTCGCCCTCTTCCCCTCCCTGCTTAAAAAGCTGCCCAAGAGCGGAGGATGGCTCAATACTGTCAAGGTGGTCATCGCCTTCATAGAGGTTGCGCTGGGCTTCAAGTTCCTCTCAGTGGCCGATCAGACCTACCATTGGGGCCTGCTGGACAGGGAAGTGTACCTGGCTATCTGGATTGTGGTCTTCACTATGCTGGGCTTCTACCTGCTGGGCAAGATCCGGTTCGCGCATGACAGCGAGGTTCCCCACATAGGAGTAGGACGTCTCGCGCTCGCGATAGCCGTGTTCTCCTTCGTGGTCTACATGATTCCCGGAATGTGGGGAGCCCCCCTGAAAGCCCTTTCCGGCTATCTGCCGCCCCTGAGCACCCAGGATTTCGTCCTGAGCAGCGGACAGCAGACCGTAACCTCAGGAGACAATGCCCAGAATACCATATCCTACGGCAGCGGACAGCCCAAGTACAGCGATATTCTTGAACTGCCGCACGGCTTACAGGGCTTCTTCGAGCTGAACGAAGCCAAGTCCTACGCGGAGTCAGTCGGGAAGCCCCTCTTCATCGACTTCACCGGGCACGGATGCGTCAACTGCCGGGAAATGGAGGCAAGGGTATGGTCCGATCCCCGCGTCCTGGAGATACTCCGGAACGACTATGTAATCGTGGCCCTGTACTGCGACGACAAGAAAGAGGCGGCCCGGGAAGACTGGGTGACCCACGAAGGCAAGACTCTCAAGACCATAGGCAAGATCAACTCCTACATCGCATACACCTGCTACGGCGTCAACGCCCAGCCCTGCTACGTGCTGGAGGGACGTGGCGGCAGGATACTCGCCGAACCCAGAAGCTACAATCTGGACGTAGAGGCATTCATCAGCTTCCTTGAGAAAGGGAAGACAGAATATAGTAAAAACCATTAAACACAGACACATATGAATTATAAACGTTTTTTAATCGTCACGATACTGGCTCTGGTACCGCTCATGACATGGGCTCAGAAAAGACTCCCCGACACAGAAGTCAGGGACCTGAGCGGAAACACTCTCAGCATACAGTCCATAATGGATGACGGAAAGCCGGTAATCCTGTCTTTCTGGTATACCACCTGCAAGCCCTGCCTGCAGGAACTCGGTGCAATCAATGACGCCTTCCCCGACTGGACAGAGGAGGCGGACTTTAAGGTAGTGGCCGTAGCCACTGACGACTCCAGGTCGAGCTCCAAGGTAGCCCCCATGGTCAACGGACGGGGCTGGGCCGACTTCACCTTCCTGCTGGACGAGAACGGAGACCTGAAACGGGCCATGAACGTACAGACCCAGCCTACAGTATTCGTGCTCGACAGGGAGGGAAACGTAGTCTACACCCACACAGGCTACACACCTGGAAGCGAGGAGGAACTTTTCGACCAAATCCTGAAACTGCAGTAAGGCCATGCTGAGGGAGACACTAATATCGCTTGTACTTATCTCCGCCATTCCACTTTGTCTGTCAGCGCAAAATGACGACAGAGGCACATTTTCAGCAGGACTTGAGACAAACACCACCTACTACTTCAACGATTCCGGGACCGGAGCCTCCGCGCCTGACGGCAGGATGGGTTCCAACAACTACCTCAAGATGGATTATTCCTGGAAAGGTTTCTCCGCCGGACTTCAGCTTGAAGGCTACCTGCCGGCCATAATAGGATATTTCCCTGCAAAATGGAAGAGCGAGAATTTCATGAGGTACGATTTCTACGCAGGATACACCGGCGGAGGGTGGGACGTGCGTCTCGGAAGCCTCTTCGAGCAGTTCGGCAGCGGGCTGCTGCTGCGCACCTATGAGGACCGCACCCTAGGCATCAACAACGCGCTCCAGGGCATAAGGGTAGGATACACCTTCGGAGACTTCCTGTCAATACGGGCCATCTACGGCCGGGTGCGCGACATCAAGGAGTACACCGGCGCGATGGTCTCGGGGGCGGACTTATCCCTGTCCATCTCGAGAGCGGCAAAATGGGAGAAAGTGGACTGGGCTGTGGAGGGCAGCATCGTAGACAAATACGAGGCCGTGGCTGACAATGCCCTCCCCGGGACAGTGCCGCACAACACCGGCTACTCGGTCAGGACAGCACTCGGCTACGCCGGCTTCCGGCTCAGCGGGGAATATATGGAGCGCAGGAGCGATCCCGGCTTCTACAACGGAATGGACTCCACTTCCAGCCGCGCACTCCAGATAGACCTTGGGTACAGCGGCTACGGCTTCGGAGGCCTGCTGACCTTCCGTCAGCTTAAAAATCCGTTCTTCCAAGGCTACAGGGACGCAACTGAAATGTACACCTACATCAACTACGTCCCTGCCCTTACCCAGCAGCACACCTACTCCCTGGCGACCCTGAATCCCTACACCGCACAGTCCGATGAACTCGGAGGGCAGGCGGACCTGTACTACAACTTCCGCAGGGGCACCGTCATGGGAGGGAAGAAGGGCATGAAGATTCACGCCAACTTCTCCAACTACTACGGCGGCATCATGAACATGATCACCGGCGTACGCGGAGAGAACGAACTGCTGTTCAGAGACCTGACCCTCGATGTGGAGAGATGGTTCGGAAGCAGTCTGAAGATGATACTCTTCTACTCATGGCAGACCTTCAACCCAAAGACCACCGGCAAGGACACCGAACTGTGGAACTCGCACACAGTCGTCGCTGACCTGACGTACAAGATAAACCGGAAGAATTCCCTGAGGCTGGAGCTCCAGCACATGTACAGCAAGGACGACCACAAAAGCTGGGCAGCGGCCCTGCTCGAATACAATCTGGCCCCGCGCTGGAGCGTCTCCGTGCAGGACATGTGGAACTACGGCGATACCGGTACCCACTACATCAACGGCAGCGTAAGCTACTCCTACTCCAAGGTCCGCGCCGCCCTGAACATCGGCCGCTTCAAGGAAGGCTACCTCTGCTCAGGCGGTGTCTGCCGCATGACCCCCGCCTACACCGGCATCAACCTGTCCCTCATCGTCGCCCTGTAGACTATCGGCGGAACACAAAAAATCCCGGCCACGTTATTCCGAGGCCGGGATTCTTATTTGCACTTATCGCAGATGCTCTGCTACTGGGCCAGTCTCTTGTAGGACTCGTAGCGGATCTGTGCGAACTGCTGGGTCTTGTCGAAGAGCTCCTGAGCGATGTCGGGGAAGCTCTTCATCAGGGAGCTGTAGCGCACCTCACCTTTGATGAAGTCCTGGAACTTGCTCCAGTCGGGCTCCTTGCTGTCTAGGGTGAAGGGATTCTTGCCCTCGTCAGTCAGAGCCGGGTTGAAGTGGTACAGATGCCAGTAACCGCACTCTACTGCAAGTTTCTCCTCTCTCTGGCTCTTGCCCATGCCGTTGCGCAGACCGTGGTTGATGCAGGGCGCGTAGGCGATGATCAGTGAAGGTCCGTTGTAGGCCTCGGCCTCCTTGAGCACGTTGAAGTACTGGGCAGGGTTGGCGCCCATCGCTACCTGTGCCACATATACGTAGCCGTAGCTCATGGCCATCATGCCGAGGTCTTTCTTGCGCACTCTCTTACCGGAGGTAGCGAACTTGGCCACTGCGCCGGCAGGGGTGGACTTGGATGACTGTCCGCCGGTGTTGGAGTACACCTCGGTATCGAGAACGAGGACGTTGACATTCTCTCCGGAAGCCAGGACATGGTCCAGTCCGCCGTATCCGATGTCGTATGCCCAGCCGTCACCACCGAAGATCCACTGGCTGCGGGCAGGGATGTAGTCCTTGTAGCCGAGCAGCTCGCGGCAGGCCTCGCACTCGCTCTCCTCGAGCATCGGAACGAGCTTGTCGCAGATCTCGCGGGTTGCAGCGGCATTGCCCCTTTCAGCGAGCCACTGCTCGAAGAGGGCCTTGATGTCGGAAGAGCACTTGGGGCACTCCAGACCCTTCTTCATCAGCTCTGCCACGGTGTTGCGCAGACGCTCGGTTCCGAGACGCATACCGAGACCGAACTCGGCATTGTCCTCGAACAGGGAGTTGTCCCATGCGGGTCCGCGGCCGTTCTTGTCGGTGCAGTAAGGAGACGAAGGGAAGGAACCGCTGTAGATGGATGAGCAGCCGGTGGCGTTGGCGACCATCATGTGGTCTCCGAAGAGCTGGGTGATGGTCTTGATATAAGGCGTCTCACCGCAGCCGGCGCAGGCACCGGAGAACTCGAACAGAGGCTGTGAGAACTGGGAGTTCTTGAGGTTCTGGGTCTTGGGAGCGACTGTATCCTTGTAGCCCACGTTGGCGTGCAGGTAGTCGAAGCAGGCCTGCTGGTCGGTCTGGGTACCAAGATGCTTCAGCTCCAGGGCCTTCTCCTTGGCAGGACATACGTCTACGCAGTTGCCGCAACCGGTGCAGTCCATAGGAGATACCTGCATGGTGAAGCGGTAAGCCTTGAAGGCAGCGTTGCCCTGAGCGCTCTTGATGCCCTTGGGAGCCTTGGAGAGCTCTTCCTCTGTAGTGAGGAAAGGACGGATGGCTGCGTGAGGGCAGACATAAGCACACTGGTTGCACTGGATACATTTCTCGGGATTCCACTCGGGAACGCTTACTGCGATACCGCGTTTCTCGTAAGCTGCTGTGCCGGCAGGTATGGTACCATCGGCATATTCGCCTGTAAAGGCACTCACGGGTACATCGTAACCGTTCTGGGCATTGACCACGTCAGCCACGCTGCGTACCCACTCGGGAGCCAGGCGGTCGAAGTTGGCGGGACGGAAGCGGGCTACGATACCGTTCCACTCAGCGGGAACCGTGAGTTCCTCGTACTCGGCACCACGGTCCACTGCAGCATAGTTCATGCTGACAACCTTCTCACCCTTCTTGCCATAACTCTTGTCGATGGCTTTCTTCATGAAGGCCACAGCCTGCTCGTAGGGGATGATACCGGTAATCTTGAAGAATGCCGACTGGAGGATGGTGTTGGTACGGTTGCCCAGACCTATTTCCTCGGCTATCTTGGTGGCGTTGATGATGTAGACCTTCAGGCTCTTCTCGGCGATGACCTGCTTTACATGATCGGGAATCCTCTTGATGGTCTCCTCTACCGACCAGAGGCTGTTGAGCAGGGATGTACCGCCTCTCTTGATACCCTTGAGCACGTCGTACTTGTACAGGTACGAAGGCACGTGGCAGGCCACGAAGTCAGGGGTGGACACGAGGTAGGGAGAGGTGATGGGGCTGTCACCGAAACGCAGGTGCGAGCAGGTGTAGCCGCCGGACTTCTTGGAGTCATAGTCGAAATAGCCCTGGCAGTACTTGGAGGTGTGGTCGCCGATAATCTTGATGGTATTCTTGTTGGCGCCTACCGTACCGTCGGAACCGAGACCGTAGAACTTGCACTCGTACGTACCCTTCTTGGCCAGGGATATCTCCTCGCCTACGGGAAGGGACTTGAATGTCACGTCATCCGTGATACCGATAGTGAAGTCGGCCTTAGGCTGTTTCTGCTTGAGGTTCTTGAAGACTGCGAATATCTGGGCAGGGCTGGTATCCTTGGAGGACAGGCCGTAACGGCCGCCGATGACATAGGGTGCGTCACCGCCCATCTCCGCAAGAGTGGACTTGATATCCAGATACAGGGGCTCACCCACGCTTCCGGGCTCCTTGCAGCGGTCGAGAACGGCAATTCTCCTTACGCTCTTGGGTAGTACCCTGAAGAAATATTTTGCAGAGAAAGGTCTGTACAGGCGCACGGTGATGACACCGACCTTCTCTCCCTTGGCCATGAGGGCATCCACGACCTCGCGGATGGTCTCGCACACCGAGCCCATGGCGATGATAATATCCTTGGCATCGGGATCTCCATAGTAATCGAAAGGCAGGTAATGACGTCCTGTCAGTTCGCCTATCTCACCCATATAGCGGGCCACGATATCGGGCACTGCGCTGTAATAGGTGTTGCAGGCCTCACGTGCCTGGAAGTACACGTCGGGGTTCTGGGCCGTACCGCGGGTAACAGGCTTGTTGGGATTGAGAGCCTTCTTGCGGAAAGCCGCCAGGGACTTCTCACTGATCATACCCTTGAGGGCCTCGGAATCGAGTACCTCTATCTTCTGAATCTCGTGGGAAGTACGGAATCCGTCGAAGAAATGAATGAAGGGCACGCTGGACTTGATGGTGGAAAGATGCGCCACGGCACCGAGGTCCATTGCTTCCTGCACGCTGGATGATGCCAGCATAGCGAATCCGGTCTGCCTGCAGGCCATAACGTCCTGATGGTCTCCGAAGATAGAGAGAGCCTGTGTAGCGAGGGCACGGGCCGACACATGGAAGACCGTGGGGAGCAGCTCGCCTGCGATCTTGTACATGTTGGGGATCATCAGCAGCAGACCCTGGGAAGCTGTGAACGTGGTAGTCAGAGCACCGGCCTGGAGTGAGCCGTGAACAGCGCCGGCGGCACCGCCCTCACTCTGCATCTCGGTGACTTTCACTGTTTCCCCGAAAAGGTTCTTTTTTCCGAAAGCTGCCCACTCGTCCACGTACTCTGCCATGGTCGAAGAAGGCGTAATGGGGTAGATGGCGGCATGCTCGCTGAACATGTAGGCCACATGCGCAGCAGCGTAGTTACCGTCACAGGTGATAAAAGTTTTTTCTTTTGCCATTACTAGGACAATTTAGTTTTTAGTAGTTATTGTTATTGAGTTGAACACTTATTTACCCGCGGGAAGGCATTTTTTGATAAGACCCTGCAGAACGGCTCCGGGACCGAGCTCTATGAACTCGGATGCGCCGTCACGGTGCATGTTGAGCACTGTCTGAGTCCATCTTACCGGTGATGTGAGCTGCTTCAGGAGCTTCTCCTTGATTACTGCCGGATCTGTGGAGGGCTGGGCATCCACATTCTGATATACGGGGCATACGGGAGCCTTGATGTCCGTCCTGCTGATAGCCTCGGCGAGCTCTACCCTCGCGGGCTCCATCAGTGGAGAATGGAACGCGCCACCCACTGCCAGTCGGAGCGCCCTCTTGGCACCGGCCTCCTTCAGGACGGCGCAGGCCTCGTCCACAGCCTCGATCTCACCGGAGATAACCAGCTGGCCCGGGCAGTTGTAGTTGGCGGGAACGACCACACCTTTTATATCCTCACACACCTTCTCCACCACATCGTCAGGCAGACCGATGATGGCCGCCATGGTCGAAGGATGCGCCTCACACGCTTTCTGCATAGCCATAGCCCTTGCATACACCAGACGGAGACCGTCCTCGAAGGACATGGCTCCGGCAGCTACGAGAGCCGAGAACTCGCCGAGAGAGTGACCGGCAGTCATGCCGGGACGGAAGTCCTCGATCACAGCCGCAGCCGCTACGGAATGGATAAATACGGCCGGCTGGGTCACCTTTGTCTGCTTGAGATCGTCTGCAGAACCGTTGAACATTATGTCGCGTATATCGAATCCTAGGATATCACAAGCACTGTCAATAAGCGCTTTGGCCTTGGGACTGGCATCATACAGATCCTTGCCCATCCCAGTAAACTGTGCTCCCTGTCCGGGAAAAACATAAGCTGTCATATTCAATATTCAGTTTTTATTTATACATTTGCAGTCCGTTTGCCTCCGTAGTTTAATGGATAGAATGAGAGATTCCGGTTCTCTTGGTTGGGGTTCGATTCCCCACGGAGGTACTATTCTTCTATTTGCTTTATATTTTCATCTATTTCCACTTCTATATCCTTCATCCTTCTCCTAATAACATAGGTGGACGCGAACTCCGACACTGAGTACAGCAAAAGCGCAGCCCCGAAAATGACGAACAGAGCGTTGCTGACCCACGCCGGATTGAAAAACATAATCACTCCAAGCGCAAGGGTAATCAGCGGCCCCAGATAAAGAGGCCACGGAACGCGCACCGTCTTGGCTGTACGGAAGAGATTGATGATCTCCCCCAGCCCGAAAATCAGCAGTATAAGTCCGAATACGAAAAATATCACGGACATGAAGAAATCGGGGAATATAATCAGTACAAGACCGAACGCGATATCCACTATCGAGTTGAGAAGCAGGAGCGGAACCTTCTCCTTCTTCCACTTCCCGGTATATGACAATATAAGGCTTACCAGCCCGACCGCCAGAATAAGCGCGCCGAGGATAATCATGATGGAATTTTTCACCGCCTCCGGCCAGATGACCAGAATCAGACCGCCTGCCAGTGCGATAATCGCTCTGGCATATCCGTAAGACCTGTCAAAAAAAACGTTTACTGTTTTCATTCTGCAAAGATACAAAAGGATTTTGAAAACTAATCAAAACAAATTACCTTTGTTACTGACAATAAACATACCAATCTACCCGCTATGAAGAAATATCTCATCCTTCTACTTATTCCGCTGCTGCTTCACTCCTGCGGAACCGCATCCAAAATCAGCAAAGCCGACCAGCCCTGGTCATATGAAACTGAAAGCATGGGCGTAGGTGCTGACGGCAAATATGTAATCCGCGTATGGAGCTACTGGCGCAACGCGAACATGCCTGTCGAGGAGGCAAAGAAAAACGCTGTCCACGCCGTCATCTTCCGCGGCATACCCGCAGGTAACGGAGCCACGGCCCAGCCTGCCCTCAGGACAGGAGAACTGACCCCGGCCGAAAGTGCGTTTTTCGACACTTTCTTCCAGTCCGAGTATCAGAGATACATAAGCTCCGTAGCCTCCGGCAGCATCCAGGTCATCAAGACTGGGCGCAATGAATATAAAATAGGCTACGTGATATCCGTTTCCAAGGACAATCTCCGCAAATACCTGGAAGACCAGGGGATAGTAAAAGGGCTTTCATCCGGATTCTAATAATCGCCGCTCAAATATGAAAAGGACAGTTATCACATCTATCGTCGCCGCCATGCTCCCCGCATTGTGCGCGACGGCACAGAATATGACACCGTTCCAGTCCGGCAAGGCCTGGGGATACAAGGACGCCGGAGGCAAAGTCATCGTGGATGCAGTCTACGCTGCAGCCAGCCTGGCCGCCGACGGATACGGACTGGTGGCCGTAAAGGATGGCAAAACCCTGAAATGGGGAGTCGTGGGTCAGGACGGACGCACTGTAATAGAGCCGGTATATGACTACATCGACCTCTGCAGCGAGGACATGGTGGCTGTATACAAAGGTCCGGTACACAACGGAGAAGAAGGCATCTACATGTCCGGAGGACTGTGGGGCTACATCGATCTGGCCAGCCCCGCCGAGGAATTCAAGGTTATCTTTGACCTCGTAGGCCCCTTTACCGACAGTGTGGCCTGGGTCAACTGCGTAAGAACAGACTCCAGACGCCAGAAAAGGACCATGCCCATCGTGGACAAAAAGGGAAAACCGGTCGGAGAGGAAATCATCTTCGGAGTCTCGGGCTCCTTCACCATGAACGATCTCTACCTGCCAGGAAGCGACGGCTCCGTCAACATTCCGGACGGCGCATGGGTACTTATGAACCGTAAGGGCGATGCACTCACCTCCACAGACAGTCCCTACCAGGCCGTCGGAGAATTCAAGGACGGACTTGCCTGGGTAAAGCGAAACGGAAGATTCGGCTTCATAAACACCCGGGGCGAAGAAGTTATCCCAGTGATATACAGCATGGTCCAGGATGCGCCCGGATCACGTCCCGGCTCGCTCCTGCTGCACCCTGAGAGCGGAGCCGTAAGATGGGTGGTCAACGACAGCGGCCAGAGAGCCTGGCTCAATGAGAAAGGGGAGACGGTCATCGGATTCACGGACTTCGAGGGCAAGGTCTCCGTATTCGACACTGTAGATGAAAATATGTGGGACTACTAAACCTGAAACGCCATGAGAAAATTTTTCACACTCACAATCATATCAGCCCTAGTGCTTCTGACCTGCGCCGCCTCGGCCAGTGCCCAGACTCCGGACTCAGCCATGCAGTACCGGAGAAGTTCCCTCTACTCGTTCATGATAAGCCATCCCGACCTGAAGATGGACGACGAGATAGTCAACGCTTTCATGGCCCTGGAGACACCGGACAAATACAACAACCACGACCTGAGCGTCAAATGCGTGACAGCCGCCAGCAAGGGAGATGACCTTACCCGCCAGATAGAAAACTGGTTTGAGCGCAATGACGTGGCCAAGAGATTGGTGTCCAAATGGTTCCTCCGCAGCAAGGTAACCGGAGGATTCGATCCTTCCCTGGTGATGGAGCGCGGCCTCTACGGAGCCTCAGCCATGGACGTGGAAACGGCAGCCCAGAGCAAGAGAGGCATCGACGCCCTGGCTGACAAGGGATACGAGATGATCAGCAATACTTTCGTGATAGTCAACGACATCACCTACGTGGACCACGAGAAGAACGCTGACGTGGCCACGGGCATCCTGTCCATCATAGGAGGTATCGCCGCAGCCGCCACTGGAGACGACGACAACCTGGTTACAGGCCTCACAACCCTGGGAGCCATGGTCTCCAGCATGATAGCCGGCTTCACCGTCAAGACCACATCCTACCTCTACCAGCTCGACTGGAACGATGACGTGGCGAATACATTCTACAACATGTACTACTACGACAAGCCCGGGACCGACTCCCTGTCCATGGCCGAATTTGCCGCCGACTCCTCCATCGCAGCCCGCAAGGCCGCATACGAGGCGGACAAGTCCACCTTCAGGCTCAAGTATGTAGGGAAATACGTAGCCCGCAGCGCCAAGCCCGTCCTCCGCGGCCTCTACAACCCCGAGGACGTCTTCCGCAAGGTCTGCGCCCGCGCAATCGACAACAATGTGATGGAGCTTCAGAAGGAGTTCGACCAGTTCAAGGTCAAGGTTCCCCTATTCAGCACCGAACCGCTGATGGCCCGCATCGGCATGAAGGAGGGCATCACTGCCAAATCCAAGTTCGAAGTACTGGTACCGGTCTACGATGAAGCCACCGGCAAGGTCCGCTACAACCGCAGGGGAGTCATCCGCCCCGTTGCCGGCAAGATATGGGACAACCGCTATATGGCCTCAGAGGAGCAGGCTGTCGGATCGGAACTCACAGCCACTACATTCGAGGTGGTCAGCGGTATGAATTTCACCCCGGGAATGCTCATCAGAGAGATAAAGTAAAATATGACTGAAAAGAAAAATGTCGCCCTGGTACTGGCCAGCGGCGGTTCCAGAGGCCTCGCACACATAGGGGCAATCGAAGTACTGGAAGAACACGGTTTCAGAATAACATCCGTTGCGGGGGCCTCCATGGGGGCCCTCGTCGGCGGTATATACGCGGCCGGAGGCCTGGACGCATTCAAGGAATGGATGAAGACGGTGGACAGGATGAAGGTCTTCAACCTGATGGACTTCACCATCGGCAACGGAGGGTTCGTCAAAGGGGAGAAGGTCATCGGTGAGCTCAAGAGCATCATTCCGGACAAGCTGATAGAGAACCTGCCTATACCTTTCACGGCTGTCGCCACCGACATTCGTCACCGGAAAGAGGTGGTATTTGACCGCGGAAGCCTTTACGATGCCATCCGGTCCTCTATTTCCCTGCCTTCTATCTTCACACCCAACCGCATAGGCGACATGCTGCTGATAGACGGCGGCGTAGTCAACCCGGTACCGGTCAACAGGGTCGTCAGGACCCCAGGAGACATCCTCACCGCAGTTGACCTCAACGGGCCCTACATAGAAAAACCGGAAGAGAAACAGGAGCACGTGAAAGGACGTATCCGCCAGAGACTGGACAAGATAGTCGACACCATAGCCGACAAGGTCAAGAAGGATGAGGTGGAAGCCCATCTGCTGTCAGGTTCGGAGAACCTTGAGAAAGAAAAAGAGGATGACAACGATATGGGTATCGTCACCATCCTCAATGAATCGTCCAGCGTGATGATCCAGACCAACGCGGATCTGACCCTCAAGCTCTATCCTCCGGACATCCTGGTGCGTATCGCCAAGAACGCTTACTCCACCATGGAGTTCTACAAGTACGACGAGATCGTCGCCCTCGGCCGCACAAAGATGGAGGAGGCCCTGCGCAATTTCCGCTAAAGCATTCCGCCGTCGCAGATAATCACCTGACCCGTCACATACGAGGAGAGGTCGGAAGCGAGGAAGAGGGCCACATTGGCTATATCCTCGGGTGTACCGCCGCGACGGAGGGGAATCTTCTTGTTCCACTCGTCACGCACCTCCTGGGGCAGGGCGTTGGTCATGTCAGTGATTATGAAACCGGGAGCGATGGCGTTGGCACGTATGCCGCGCGAGCCCATCTCCTTGGCTATGGACTTTGCCAGACCGATCAGGCCGGCCTTGGAGGCGGAGTAGTTGCACTGTCCGGCATTGCCGTTCACGCCCACTACGGAAGAGATGTTGATGATGCTGCCTCCTCTCTGACGGGCCATTATGGGAGTCAGGGCATGGGTGAAGTTGAAGGCGCTCTTGAGGTTGACAGTGATAACGCTGTCCCACTGCTGCTCGGACATCCTCATCATCAGGCCGTCACGGGTAATGCCGGCATTGTTGACCAGAATGTCGATATGGCCGAAATCCTTCTGAATCTGATCCACCGTCGCATGGGCCTCGGCGAAATCAGCCGCATTGGAGGCATATCCGCGGCACTGCACGCCTAGAGCGGAGATCTCGGCTACGGTATTCCTGAAGTTGTCGTCCTCCTTGAGGTCGGTGAAAGCGATGTCGGCTCCGGCCGAAGCAAGTTTCATGGCAATGGCCTTGCCGATACCGCGGGCGGCACCGGTAATCAGGGCCACCTTTCCTTTTAATAATCCTTCTAACATAGTCTTATTTTACTTTATCGTTAGGAATAACTGCAAATGACAGACTTGCCTCCACGCAGAGCTCACCCTCCACGAAAGCCTTGGCGTCGATATAGAAGAGCATGGCCCTGTGATTGGTGACATGCGCATGCACCTCCACTGTATCGCCGGGACGGACCTGACGTTTGAAACGGGTCTTGTCTATACCGGTGAAAAGTGTGGTGTGGCCTACAAGGTAGTCCTTGATGAGCAGTGAGCTGCACTGCCCCATAATCTCACAGAGGATGACTCCGGGGACTACCGGATAACCGGGAAAGTGTCCCTGGAGGAAGAACTCGTCCCCTCTGACATGGTACTTTCCGATACATTCGGTACCGTCGCCCTGAAGCTCCATCTCGTCCACGAGCAGCATGGGCTCGCGGTGACGGAGGAATTTCTTTATTTCTTCTCTATCCATAATATTTAGTTTAGTTAGTACATGATCAGACGAGTCTGAACGCCAGCACGGCATTGTGTCCGCCGAAGCCCAGGGATGAGGACAGGGCCATGGTCAACTTAGCCTCACGGGCATGGTTGGGATTGACGTCGAGGTCGCACTCGGGATCGGGCACCTCGTAGTGGATGGTGGGAGGCACGATACCGTTGTCCAGAGCGAGCACTGCCGCCACCGCCTCGATACCGCCGGCTGCTCCGAGGGCATGTCCGGTCATGGACTTGGTGGAGCAGAGGATGGCCCTGCGGGCCTCAGCCTCTCCGAGAGCGAGCTTGATGGCCGCTGTCTCGGACTTGTCGTTCAGGGGCGTGCCTGTTCCGTGGGTATTGATGTGCAGCAGATCCGATGTCGAGTAATGGGCCTCGGTAAGAGCCTGCCTGAATGCCTTTGCAGGGGTAGAGCCGTCCGGGCAGGGAGCTGTATAATGGTAAGCGTCACAGGTGTTGCCGTAACCGCAGATCTCCGCATAGATTCTCGCTCCGCGGGCCATGGCGTGCTCATACTCCTCGAGAACCACGACTCCGGCACCCTCTGCTATCACGAAGCCCTGACGGCGGGCGTCGAAAGGCAGGGAGGCCGCCATGGGATCCTCAGCGGGAGAGAGGGCCTTGCTGTTGGAGAAACCTCCGATAGCAAGAGGGTTGACAGCAGCCTCGGCACCGCCGGCGATGATGGCGTCGGCATAGCCGAACTTAATGGCCCTGTAGGCCTCGCCGATGGAGTGTGTACCTGTAGCGCAGGCAGTCACGATAGGCAGGCAGACACCCTTGGCATGATGGGCGATGGCCACATTACCGGCCGCGATATTGGATATCATCGTAGGGATGAACAGGGGGGATATCCACTGAGGGCCGTCTTTAATCATCTTGGCAGTCTCGTTCACGAAAGAGTGCATGCCTCCGATTCCTGAGCCGATATATACTCCGAAACGGTCGGAGTGTATCGTGCCGGGAGTATTGTCCTCCTCGTCGTCCGTGGCCTTGAGCCCGCTCATTGCCACAGCCTGATTGGCAGCAGCCAGAGCGAAAAGGCAGAAACGGTCGAACTTCCTTGCGGCTTTGGGCTCGATACCGTAATCAGCAGGCTTGAAGTCCTTTACCTCTCCTGCAATCTTCACTGAAAGGCCGTCGGTAGGGAACTGCCTGATATAGTCGATTCCGCAGACTCCGTCCACGAGGTTCTTCCAGAAAGTCTCTACATTGTTTCCGACAGGGGAGACAACTCCAAGACCTGTCACTACTACTCTTTTTTCCATATCGTTTTATTTTACTTTGACCAGCGGAGAATACATGCCCCGGTAGTGAAACCTGCTCCGAAAGCACTGAGCAGCAACATTTCTCCTGTTTTTAATTGATTTCCTCTATTGAGATCGTCCAGCAGGGCCGGAATCGATGCCGAAGAGGTATTGCCGTACCTGTCCAGGTTGAAGGGGAACTTGCTCTTGTCCTGGTTGACAAAGTGACGGATGGACTCGATGATGCGGACATTGGCCTGATGCAGCACATACAGGTCTATCTCGTCTGCAGTCATGCCTGCCATTGTCAGCACCTTGTCTATGTCCTTGATGGAAGACGAGACGGCGAGCTTGAACACATCCTGACCGTTCATCACCACTCCTTCAGTATCCACCTCCTCCTTGGTTATGAAGGGAGTCGGCTGAAGCTTGCGCTTCTGATAGAGGGCCTCCACCTTGCAGTGGGTGGACACGCGGATGGCCTTCAGGTCATCACCCTTGGTCACTACGACAGCACCGGCGGCATCTCCGAAGAGGATGCAGGAGGAGCGGTCATGCCAGTTCATCATGCGGGCGGGCTCCTCAGCGCAGACTATGAGGATATTCCTAATATCCTTCTTGGTCGCCAGATACGCCTCGGCGACATCGAGGGCGTAAATAAAGCCGGTGCAGGCGCAGTTGATGTCCATCGTCGGACAGGTAGCACCTATCATACCCTGTATCACGCAGCCCAGTCCGGGGGTGACATACTCGTTCACCACATTGGAACAGATGATAAAATCCACGTCTTCGGATGTTATCCCGGCGTTCTCCATAGCGTTACGGGCGGCCGTCGCGGCCAGATCCTCCAGATTCTCGGAGGAGATGACACGCCTCTCATGGATACCTGTACGGGTCACGATCCACTCGTCGCTGGTATCCAGAAAATTCTCCAGCATCGAATTGGTCACGACCTTGGAGGGGCGTGCACTGCCAGTTCCTATTATTCTCATACTCTTAGCTAACTTTTTAAAATCGCGCAAAAATATACATTTTGGCGAAAAAATCAAAAGTCCCCGTCCCGCTGACCGTTACGGGGACATACGGGGAGTGATTACCCTATCTTCCCATTCACTATTTCAATAATCTTAGCCTCCTCTTTCACAGCCTCCTCAGCTATGACTGCCGCCTCGGCCACGAGAGCATCGGCCTTCTCGCGGTCCTTCAGTCCGGCTGCATTGATCTTCACATTGAGGAAAGCGCCGAGGACTGCGGAACGGGCGGCCAGAGCACCTACACCTGCATCGGAGACAGAGTTGGGATTACCCTCCGAGGCCATGGCCTCAACCAGCTCAAACACCTTGTAGGATGCCTTCATCGTCCTCAGAGGCACCTCTGTGGCGTAAAGCGTCGCATCCTGCATTGCAGCCGCACGTGCAGCCTTCTCCTCGTCGGTCTTCTTGGGCAGGGACATGGCATCCATGATACGGTTGAATGCGGCGGTATCCTCATCCACCAGATGCAGCAGCTCGTACATCAGTTCCTGGCCCTTCTCAGCCCACTCGGAGAACTTGGGGCACTGGTCGTCCCAGCCTCTCTTGTGGGAGGACAGGTTGGCCACCATCGCGCCGAGAGCCGCACCGAGAGAACCCATGTATGCGGAAATGGAACCGCCGCCGGGAGCCGGGGACTCGCGGGAGGTCTCCTCCGCAAAGCCGCGTACGGTCAGGTCCACCAGCTTGGGAGTCCTGTCGCTGTCCTCGAGGATGTACTCGATCACCTTCTCGCGGGGGTTGAACGGCTTGAGATCGTCCAGTCCCATGGACTTCACGGCAATCTTTATGATATCCTCCTCGGGAATACCGCAGGAGCGGTTCTGCTTGGCCAGATAGTGCTTGCCGGCGTCGATGAGCACCTTCTTGGGAATAAGGCCGACTATCTCCGAACCGGTCACCCTCAGGCCGCGGGCATGCGCCTTGTCGCACACCTCGTCGAAGGCTACGTGCACCGGTGTCACATTGATATTGGTAACGTTCATTGACACCTGGGCGATACCATACTCCTCGATGTACCAGCCTATGGCCTTGCAGCCCTTCAGTGTTCCGGGAATCCACACCACGTTGCCGTTCTCATCCTTCACCACCTTGCCGGTGATGGGATCACCTTCCCTCTTCTTGCGTCCCTTCTCACGCACGTCGAAGGCCACGGAGTTGGCACGACGGGTGGAGGTGGTATTGAGGTTATAGTTTATAGCCACGAGGAAATCCCTGGCTCCCACTGCCGTCGCACCTGTCCGTGCAGTATAGTCATCAATGACGGCAGGACCGAAATCCGGTTTCTCCCCGTCAGCAAACCTCTTCGCCAGGCCCTCATATTCGCCTGCGCGGCATACTGCCAGATTCCTGCGTGCCTCGGTATAGGCTGCGCTCTCATAGCAGAATACGGGGATACCGAGCTCCTCGCCTATTCTTTTGGCCAGGGTACGGGCATATTCAGCGCACTCCTCCATTGTCACGCCCGCGATAGGCACGAGGGGGCACACATCGGTGGCGCCCATACGGGGATGCTCGCCGTGATGATGCCTCATGTCGATAACCTCGGAAGCCTTCCTGACAGCGCGGAAAGCGGCCTCCATGACCTTCTCCGGCTCACCTACGAAAGTCACTACCGTACGGTTGGTCGCCGCACCGGGGTCCACATCCAGGAGCTTTACACCCTCGACACTCTCAGCGGCGTCGGTAATCTGTTTGATAATCTGCATATCGCGTCCCTCGCTGAAGTTGGGGACGCACTCGATAAGTTTACGTGTCATTTCTGATTATTTGTTATTTGTTGTTTACTATCATGGTAATGCCGGTATCCAGCATGCCGATGAGCTTCGCTACGTCCAGTTCGAAATAGTGAATCGGATACAGATACTTGGGGCGTATGGTGTTCGCCACTTGCACGAACTCCTCATCAGTCATGGTGTAAGGCAGGTTCTTGGGAAGGAAAGCGATGTCGATGCCGGTTATGTGCTTCATCTCCGGAATAGGCTCGGTATCTCCGGCCACATACAGGCGGAAACCTCCGAAATCCAGGATATAGCCGTTGCCGACACCTCTGGGGTGGAAGAGTTCTCCTGCCTCGTTGCGGCGGTTGACATTATAGGCATGTACCGCATGGATCATCAGCCCCTCATAGTTGTAGGACTCTCCGTTCTTGAGCACCACATACCTGTCCGAGACCTTGCCCACATCCTGACTGACCACGAAAATTGTCCTGTCCGTCACTATTTTGGACCAGGCCGACTCGTCATAGTGGTCATAATGGTTATGAGTGATAAGTATCAGGTCGGCCTTCTCCCTGCCGGAAAAGTTGCCTGCTTCGCTGTAAGGATCGGAATAGATGTATTTTCCGTTCCATTCGACAAGCAGTGAGGCATGACCTATCACCGTGATTTTAATCTCACCCAGAGGGGTCTTGTAACTATCCATATATCTTACCGTTTAAAATTATGTTCTCAATCAGTTGTGAGGTGAAACTGTAGGGAACGAATTCGTATGAGGGGATTTTCTTGGTAATGAAGAAGGAAGCCTTCTTCCCGGGAGTAATGCTCCCGTATTCTGAGGCTACTCCCATGGCGAACGAGCCGTTGACCGTAGCGGCATTGAGAACAGTCTCGGGGGTGAGGCGCATCTTGATCATGGCCAGCGCCATCATGAACTTCATGTCGCCCGAAGGGCAGGATCCCGGGTTGTAGTTGGAGGCAATGGCAAGGGGCAGGCCGTACTCCAGCATATCCTTTGCCCGCGGATAATCCATATCCAGGAAAAATGTAGCTCCCGGAAGCAGGGTGGCAATGGTACCGCTGTCCTGCAGGGCCTTGAATTCATCAGGACCGGTAAACTCGAGATGGTCGACGGAAGCGGCACCGTAACGCACTCCCACCTGCACTCCGCCCGAGAAACTCATCTGATTGGCATGCACTTTCGGGACCATACCGTATCTTGCGGCAGCCTCGAAAATCCTGGATGCATCCTCCACCGTGAAAAATCCCTCCTCTGCGAAAATATCCACATAGTCAGCCAGTCCCTCGGCTGCGACGGCCGGCATGATATCACGGATAATCTCGTCCACATACCCCTCCCGGTTACCTTTGTAACGGGCGGGCACGGCATGGGCTCCGAGGAAAGTCGCACGGACCTTGAGCGGAGTCTCCTCCCCCACTCTGCGGGCAACCCGGAGCATCTTGACCTCATCCTCCACTGTCAGGCCGTAACCGCTCTTGATCTCCACCGCACCGGTACCCAGGGAGATTATCTCCCACGCTCGGACAAGGGTCTGCTGCAGAAGGTCGTCCTCAGGGGTATTGTGCAGCAGCTCCACAGAATTGAGGATACCTCCTCCGCGGCGGGCAATCTCCTGATAGGAAAGGCCCCGCAGCTTGTCCATGAACTCCATCTCGCGGCTGCCGGCATATACCAGATGCGTATGGGAGTCACAATAGGAAGGAAATACCATCCTGCCCTCAGCATCAATCACTTCATCCGCAGAAATTTCCATCGCCTCCAGTTCCTCCGGCTTGAGGTCCTGCATCCTGCCGACCGCTGCGATACTCTCCCCGTCTGTCAGCAGCCAGGCGTCGTCCAGACAAGGGAGCGACAGCATCTCCTCTCCGCGCAACGGTACAGAAGGTGCCGTCTCCCGCACATTGACAAGTTTTTTTATATTTTTTATAAAAATGGACATTTTTAAATTTCTGTATTCTTAATAAAATCCACAGAATCCTTTATATGGGTGTACATCACCGTATCTTCCTCCACGAAAGGTACAGTCCTGCGGTAATCCTCGAAAAATTTCTCGATGACAGGCGAAGACTTGCCCGCTCCGGCGCGATGACGGAACTCTAGAGCCTGAGCTGCGTTGAACATCTCTATGCCGAGTATCTTCTCCACGTTCTCCACTACCCTCACGCATTTGGTTGCGGCATTGGCTCCCATGCTGACATGATCCTCCTGACCCTGAGACGAATCAATGGTGTCCACCACGCAGGGAGTGCACAGCTGCTTGTTCTGGCTGACGATGGATGCCGCGGCATACTGGGGAATCATGAATCCTGAGTTCAACCCTGACTTGGCCACCAGGAACGAGGGAAGGCCTCTCTTGCCTGAGATCAACTGATATGTACGGCGTTCGGAGATGGAGCCCAGTTCTGCCATGGCAATAGCCAGGAAATCCAGGGTGATGGACAGCGGCTGACCGTGGAAGTTTCCGGCCGAGATGACCTGATTCTCGTCAGGAAGAACGGTCGGATTGTCCGTAGCACTGTTGACCTCCGTCATGAAGACGCTCTCCACGTATCCGAGCGCATCCTTGGAAGCTCCGTGCACCTGGGGTACGCAGCGGAACGAATAGGGGTCCTGGACTTCCTTGCCGGGGCCGTCAATGAGCTGGCTGCCCTGGAGATAGCCGAGAATGACGCGGGCGGTCTCCATCTGTCCCCTGTGAGGACGGACTGCATGCACTCCGGGTGTGAACGGCTCCTTACGGCCGTTGAAGGCCTCGAGGGAGACTGTGGCTATCTTGTCGGCAACTGCCGAGATATGTTTCGCATGACAGAGACACCATACGGCATGGGCCAGCATGAACTGCGTACCGTTGAGAAGCGCCAGACCCTCCTTCGACGCCAGAGTAAGAGGCTTCCAGCCGAAGAGTTTCTCCAGTTCACTGCCGGGATATCTGCGGCCCTTATAGTCGAATTCGCCGAGGCCCAGCAAAGGCAGGCACATATTGGCCAGAGGGGCCAGGTCTCCGGACGCACCGAGAGAACCCTGCTGATAGACCACGGGCGTTATACCCTCGTTGAAGAAATCCACCAGCCTCTCCACTGTCTCCACTCTCACTCCGGAATATCCATAGGAGAGTGACTTGACTTTAAGGGCCAGCATCAGGCGCACAATCTCAGGGCGGACCTCATCTCCTACTCCGCAGGCATGGGACATCACGAGATTCTTCTGCAGCTGCGACAGCTGGTCACGGTCCACTGACACATTGCAGAGAGAACCGAAACCGGTAGTAACTCCATATATCGGAGCCTTCTGGCTCTTCATCCGCTCATCAAGATAACTGCGGCATTTCTCAATTCTTTTACGGGAAGCTTCGCCCAGATGCAGGCGGCACTCGGGATCAAGGAGGGTCCTCACATCCTCAAATGAATGCTGAAGGACATCTATATCAAACTGTATCATACATTTATAGGTATTTTGTCAAATATCCTACAAATGTACAAAAAAATCCTGTCTTTCTATCCAAATCAAAGGCTTTCTGCCGTCTATTTCACGTATTATCCCACTCATGTATCCTTCGAAATACTTTTCGGCATATTTGAAGGTGGGAAAATTGGGAGAAGGTACCGACTCCGCTCTTCTGGATGCACGGACACCTCTGGCCGTCACATCGTAACGGGAGGCCGGCCGCAGCTCCGGAGTCCAGTTGAAATCTCTGAGACGGCTCTGCTCCTGAGTCAGTTTCCATACCGGCCATGCATCGCTCTTGATGTTGTCGGTATACAGTATCCGCTGCAGCTGCCCGTCCTTGAGGCGCCCGGTCATAAGACGGCACTCCTTCTGATTCATCGTAGTTATCACAGAGTCCTCCGCAACATAGAACATGGCTGTCACACCGCCCAGAGCATCAAACCGGGAAACCTGGCTGTTCTCGAAATATCCTATCATCTCGGGAGACTTTATCTGATGGTAATACTTGCCCGGTTCCTCCTCCGATATTACGAATGCATTGGAGAACAGATAACCCCGGTCCAGAGTCTGGTTACGGAAAAGAAACTGCATGCTGTCAGCTTTTATCTGGCTCTTTATCTCATACCAGAGTATCGGTTCGGTGAACAGACGGGCGATGGAGTCTATGGACGTAAACAGGAGAGAGTCGCAACGTATCTGTATGTCACTCTTGTAGATGCGCACATGGTGCCACGCCTCCATGAAAGTAACCTCGGTAGTGTCCGGCGGAGGAGGCAACTCCAGCGAGTCCGCCGCACAGGAAGTGCTGTCCAGTCCAAGCGCAGCAAGGGAATCCGGGACTGCAAGAGAGTCCGGGACTGCAAGGGTGTCCTGGACAGACAAAGAATCAGGAGCCTGAATGGAATCCGTCACAGACAGAGTGTCCTCAGGCGGGTAATACGGAGACGGCAGTGTTCCGGGCCCGGGCTGCAACCTGGACGCGGCTCCGGCAGATCTGGCTGCCCCGGCCGCCGGTCCGGCTCCTGAAGCCCCTGACGCCGGAGATCCGGAGGATTTTTTTTGCTGCATGGGGTCGACCAGGGCAGCTTCATACCTCTCCTTTGCAGCAGCTGCTACTGCACTGTCCACATCGCACATGCGCATGGTATAATATATCAATGTGTCTCCCGACAGAAACACCGAATCCCGCACCCCTTCCTCATTCTCGTCTATCGTCACCAGCGCAGGGGAGCGGTATAGCTCCGCCCTCCGCGGCTCATTCCAGAAGCGCAGTTCACCCGCCAGCGCAATGGCCTTGTCCACTGTATCCAGGAGCTGGACATTGCCCAGAAGGTGAGAGTACTCCGTAAGGCGATCATAGTAGAGGGAGTCGCTCCACATCTCATAATCCTCAGTGAGGATGTGTACATCCTTCCGAAAATAGAGTTTCTCCACAGTCCTCTCATACCGGCCTGCGCCGGAGGAAATGGTATTGTTCCCGTACCAACCCTGGGTATTGCCATGAAAACGGGCAATTTCCCTCTGAGTATCATAGTAAAGCGTATCGCAGACAAAGAAAAGTGAGTCGGAGAACATGGCCACCTGCCCGATGAAGTCAAAACGCTCAAGGGGAGAACTGTACCTGCCGGTGATGCTCTCTATAAGGTTTCCGTCAGAGTCCTTCATTGCTCCTCCGCGGTAGAAAAAAGCGACGCTGTCCTTGGTATTGTAGTCAAGATAATTGGTCCTGAGCACATTGCTGTCCCTGTCCACCAGTTCCACCAGATGCCCCCTGAACTTGGCGGTATTCTCCGGAATGACGTACTTGATGCTGTCTCCGGTGAGAAGGGTATTTTCCTGAACTATCCGGATACTGCCGAGTGCGTCAATATATTCCTCGGTGACATTCCAGTACGCACTGTCGCAGTACAGGTATGTGCCGTTGTGCAGGAACACTGCGTCCCCGACCACCTTGCGGTACTCCTTCCCGTTTATCTCCACCAGGCGGGCCATATCTGCCTGTAGTAGACGGACAAGCGAGTCTCTGTCCTCCTGCTGCCCGGTGTTTCTTCCGCCCTGCGGCCACGCAGGAAGTGCGGACAGCAGCATCAGCAGCGATATGAGTATCCTTAGCCTTCCCATTCTGCTATTTGACCCAGCCGTCCCGCTGGAAATCACATTTCTGGAACATGGGGTCTATGACAATATAGGTCGTACCCTGCTTTTCCTTTATGAAATTCTCGATAGCCTTGGCTGACTTGTCATTGGTGGCGATGTCCAGCAGGACATTGAAATCCTCCTCCACCGTGGCGGTATGGGAGGGACGTATCTTCTCCAGACGGATTATCTTATAGACGGTATTGCCGCTGCGGCCCTCGTCATCCACGGATTCAAACGGCATCGAGATGTCTCCCTCCTTCATATCCTTGAGGACATTGTAATCTGCTGGCTTGAGACGGTCCATCTCGAAAAAGGGCGCTCCTGTACCGGGGTCGGAGACCTGCCCTCCGTTGGTCCGGCTCTTGGTATCCTGCGAGTAGATTCTGGCTGCCTGGGCAAATGTCAGGCTGTCTTCCAGAATTACGTTCCTGATGGAGTCCAGACGGATAAACGCTGAGTCCCTGTCATCGACAGTATACTTGGGCTTGAGGAGAATATGGCGGGCATTGAACATATCCCCACGCTTGGAAATCATCTGGATCAGATGGAATCCGTCGGGGGTCTCCACTATCGGGGATACCTGTCCCTCGTTGAGAGCCATGGCCGCGTCACTGAACGCCGGCCAGAAGATGGACTTCGAGGCCATTCCGAGCTCTCCTCCGCGCATCGCACTGCCGGGGTCCTCCGAATACAGGGTTGCGAGCATGGAGAATTTCTCCCCGTCGAGAATTCTCTGGCGGAACTCCAGCAGCCGCTCGCGCACCTCCAGCTTGGCCCGCTCCGTATCGGGGTAGAGCACTATCTGACTGTACTGGTACTGAGTCGGTATTATCGGCAGACTGTCCTTGGGAATACTACGGTAGTACTGCTGCACCTCCTTGGGAGTCACCTCGGTAATGCCTCCGGCCACCGTCCGCTGCATCTCCTGCACCAGATTCTGCTCCATAAAGGCTTCCCTCCACTCCTGGCGCAGCTTATGGAGCGGCTTGCCGAAATACTTCTCCGCCTGCTCCTCTCCACCGAGCTGGGTCAGGATATTGTTGACCCTGTCATCAAGGGCAGCTTCCACCATGTCTGGATTGACTGTAAGGCTGTCCAGCTGAGCCTGCGTGTAAAACAGTTTGGAGACCAGCATGTTCTCCAGGACTTCGCAACGCAGGTTTCGGTCCGAGACATAGCCCTGGAACTGCATCATCTGCACCTCTCCCTCGATCTGAGACAGGAGAATCATGCTGTTTCCTACCAGAGCTACAGTCTTGTCTATCACTCCGTCGTACTTCTGGGCGGACACGTGGAAAAAGGGCATCACCATTATGGCCAGTGCCGCAATAAGCGTTTTTATCTTCATCTTACTCCTTATAAATTTTCAATTTTTCGGAACCTATCGCATCATTAAGCAGATTTCGTTCCAAACTCGTCAGCAGTTCCTGTTTTCTCCTGCTCAGTATCACATCCCGTATCCTGTCCCTGCAATATTCGTACGGAGCCACCCTGCCCGCAGGAACATAGTCATCCACAGATATGAGATAGGTGTAACCCAGATGAGACCTCTCCAGACTGGAGCTGCTTTCCAGTATGCCGGACATGGCGGCGACATCCAGACCTGTTCCTTCGACTATGGCGTCCAGCCCAGTCCATTCGTCCAGGAAATAGTAAAGCTGCGCCGACGAATAGCACAACTGGTCCAGCCTGTCCATGTCCTCCTGTACCCGGGAACGGTAGAGGGACTTTATGGGATTGAGATTGGGGGAGTTGTCACTTACTTTAATATAGACACCACGAATCAGGGGAATGTGGGTTGCGAAACTGGAAGGGTTGGCGTCATAGAACTCACGGTACTCCTGCTCGGATATCACGGTATCCAGACGCTGCTCCACATACTGCTGCTCATAACGGTAGACCAGCAGCTGGCGGCGGTACTCCTCCAGCTGTGCGGCCACGTCCCGGTCAGCCTTGGACAGACGGCTCTCGGCCATGTCCAGAAGCAGCCTGTCCTTGGCCCATGACTGAATATAGCTGTCCACCATGCGGGCACTGTCCTCCGGTGAGAATCCTTTGATATTAAGTTTCGCTATATCGCTGCGATACAAGACATCCTTGCCGACTCTGGCGACGGCGTCTCCTTTGAAGAGACGGTCGTAGAGACGACAGGATGACACACTTAGGCACAGCAGCAGTATACAGAGAACTTTACTCATCGCAGCTCGCGGACTCCACCTTATTACCTGCTGTAGTTGGGTGCCTCGCGGGTAATGGTGACATCGTGGGGATGGCTCTCGGCCATACCGGCTGCAGTGATGCGCACGAAACGGGCATTCTTGAGCTCGGCCAGATTATGCGCTCCGCAATAGCCCATTCCGGCGCGGAGACCTCCGATAAGCTGGTATACCACTTCGGAAAGGGTACCCTTGTAGGGAACCTGGGCCACAATGCCCTCGGGGACGAGCTTCTTGATATCCTCTTCCATATCCTGGAAGTAACGGTCCTTGGAGCCCAGCTGCATGGCCTCAAGCGAACCCATTCCTCGATAGGACTTGAACTTACGTCCGTTGAGAATGATGGTCTCTCCGGGAGACTCCTCCACTCCGGCGAAGAGAGAACCGGCCATGATGGTGTCGGCTCCGGCGGCCAGAGCCTTGACGATGTCGCCCGAGTAACGTATGCCTCCGTCGGCGATGATGGGGATACCCGTGCCCTTCAGGGCCTCTGCTGCCATCATGACAGCCGAGAGCTGGGGCACGCCCACACCTGCGATAATACGGGTAGTACAGATGGAACCGGGGCCGATACCGACCTTAACGGCGTCCACGCCGCACTCCTTCAGAGCCTTGGCGGCCTCGCCTGTAGCGATGTTGCCGGCGATGATCTGCAGGTCGGGGAACTTCTGACGGACTGTCTTCAATACCCTCAGCACACCCTCCGAATGACCGTGGGCGGTGTCGAAGACCAGGGCATCAGGCTCGACGCTCATCAGCATCTCGACCTTCTGGATGCTCTCGGAGTTGATACCCACTGCGGCTGCCACGAGCAGACGGCCCTTGGCATCCTTGCTGGCGGTGGGATTGTCCTTGATCTTCATGATGTCCTTGTAGGTGATCAGACCTGCCAGACGGCCTTCCTTATCCACTACGAGAAGCTTCTCTATCTTGTAGCGGCGGAGGAGCCCGGTCGCCTCCTTCAGATTGGTCCCGTCAGTAGTAGTGATCAGGTTCTCCTTGGTCATCACCTCGGATACGGGGGTCTTGGGATTGTCCTGGAAACGCAGGTCGCGGTTGGTGACGATACCGCAGAGCATGCCGCGGGCATCCACGACGGGTATGCCGCCGATATGGTTCTCATGCATGAGATTGAGAGCGTCACCGACAGTGGCGTTCTCGCGGATAGTCACGGGATCGTAGATCATGCCGTTCTCAGCCCTCTTGACCTTGCGCACCTGCTCCATCTGGACCTCGATGGGCATGTTCTTGTGTATCACTCCAATACCACCTTCTCGGGCGATAGCTATCGCCAGATCGGCCTCTGTCACGGTATCCATGGCCGCGGAGACAATGGGGGTATGGAGGGATATCTCCCGGGTCAGCTTCGTAGTGATGTCCACCTCGCGGGGCAACACGTCCGAATGGGCCGGGATAAGGAGGACGTCATCGAAAGTGAGGCCCTCCACTATCGGGGAATTGGTATACATCTGCATGGCGAGGTTCCTGGATTATTCGGCTTTCCTGGCCACTATTGCACTGAGACTGTCGTATTTTACATCGAGAGCGCTGAGCAGCTCATCGGTAAGGTTGCGGTAATAGGCTCTCTTGTCTCCCTCGGGGTGGCTGACTCTGGACAGCATCTCGTCCCTGAGGTCGAGTACTTCGTTGATAAGGGCCACGATCTGTTCGGCCTTCTCATTGTCGTCATGGAAACTCATGCTGATGACTGCGTCTGAAACGAACTCATCCACCATGTAGTTGATGTCTTTTTTGATAACTCTTAAATTCATGATAATCGCGATTTATAAATTATTTACTTTTTCTAAAAATTCATTCTTTCTTTTAAAAATACCACGGATGTTCCAGGACCGTCACTATTCCCGGTTCCTTGTCCTGATGCCCAAGGATACGGCAGGCCCCCACTATCTTCTTGCTGACGTAAGAGTCGGGGCGCTCCGGCAGCAGGGAATTGACCCTCACCCTCAGGGACGAATGGATCATCATTCCGTTGCCCATACTGATGCCGACATGACTTACGCTCCTGCCGCGGGTATCCGTAGCGCTGCGGCCGAAAAAGACCAGGTCACCGGGGTGCAGATTATTCCGGACATCGCTGAAGTCCAATGCCTCTCCGGTATCAATCTGCTGCGATGCGTCCCTCAGGAGGATTATGCCGTTGAGGAAATAACTGAGTTTCACCAGACCGCTGCAGTCCATGCCCTTGGGAGAAAGGCCTCCCCATAGATATGGAAATCCCAGGAACTGCCTGGCTGTGGCGACAATATCCTCTCCTGAAGGCTCTGCGACCGTCTCCATCCACTTGCTCAGGGAAGTCACGCTCTCCGAAGGGACGTATCCCTTCCTTCCGTCAGGCAGCATCACCGGTGTGAAACCGTTCTTTTCCAGAGTATTGTCCTTCACTAATATATTGCCCATGACGCAGTCCGAAAGGACTTCAGCTCCATCGGCGGGGGCCATCGTGACCAGCGCAAAATAATCCCGCACTATCAGACGCTCCGCCTGCCGCCATTGTTCCATTGCCTCTTCCGTAAGCAGGACTATGTTCTGCTCCGTAGTCCATCCGCTGTACCCTTCCGGCGTGACTATGGAGTACCAGTAACTCTCCTTGCCGGTAACCTCCACCGGAGTGCCCATCATCGCCTGCGAAACAGTTTCCGACTGATAATCAGGCAACTTCTTCATATCCGTAACTGACACCGAGACCAGGGCCATGCTCTTCCGGGCCTCCGCCGGACGGACGGAGAACAGAATCAGGGACAGAATTATGAGCAAAACTTTCTTCATTCCTGCAAATATAGGCGAGTTTTTCGTATTTTTGAAAAATTTATTATGAAACGGATACTACTCATATTCCTTCTGGCTGTCCTGAACCTCGGCGCCGGAGCCCAGGACTCGCTCAGCATATCTCTTCTAACATGTTCCCAGGGACGGGACATTTCCTCGGCATTCGGGCATTCGGCCCTCAGGGTCAAGGACCTGCGGTACGGCCGCGACATGGTCTTCAACTACGGCACATTCAGTTTCCAGGAGCCGCATTTCATGCTCAACTTCCTGCGCGGAGACCTCAACTATTTTCTGTCCGTCAGTTCTTTCCAGCAATTCAAGCGGTCCTATGAAGCCACGGGACGCGGCATCTACGAGCAGACACTCAATCTCACCCCGCTTCAGGCAGCCGATCTATACTCGTTTCTCATTGACAATTACAAGCCATCCAACCGGTACTACCTCTACGACTTCCTGCAGGACAACTGCGCCACCCGCATCCGGGACATATTCGACAGGAACAGGGATTACAGCGTGAAAGACACCCTCTCCGGCCTGACCTACCGCGACGAACTGACCAGACTTGTCGGCGACCGCCGCTGGATGATGTTCGGCATCGATCTGATACTTGGAGCGAAAGTTGACAGGGAGATTACCGTCAGGGAGACAGCCTTCCTGCCTGACCGCCTCTCGGAAGTACTGAGGAACTACGGCAATGCAGAACTGGATGGCACCAGGCTGGCCTCCGCAAGCCGCATGCTCTCATCACCTGCACCGGAACCGGGCAGATGGAAGGACATACTCTCCAAGGCCTCCAGTCCGTTTACAGTCTTTACTCTGCTGTTTGTACTCTATCTGGTATTCTACCTGCGCAGCGGCAACAAGTGGAGATTCATGAGCATCTGCTCGACCATCCTGTACATCATTCTCGGCCTCGGAGGCATCATTATCTGCCTGATGTGGTTTGCCACCCATCATGTATGGACAGCAGACAACTGGAACCTACTGTGGATGAACCCGCTGTTCCTAATACCGGTCTGCATGCCGAACTGCTGGGCCAAGAATCTGATCATAGACCTGCTGGCTGCCGTGGCCGCTATCGGACTGATATGCTCGTGGCTGCTGCCCCAGACATTCCATCCGGCCGCAGCCGTCATCATCCTGCTCACCGTGCTCATGGCCCTGAGCCGCAGAGCCATCTACCGTAAATACTAAAAGCCTTACTATATGATACTCGACTCACTCAAAAGTTTTGAAAAATACGTCAACCTGCACGCCTCTTTCGGCAAGGTCCTGGAATTCATTCGCAAGAACGACCTGCACACCCTTTCTGAAGGCAAGCACGTCATCGAGGAGGACAATATCTGGTGCACCATATCGACGCTTCAGTGCAGGGACGAGTCCGAATCACCCCTGGAGGTGCACGACTCCTTCATCGACATCCACGTAGTACTGGAGGGCACCGAGATTATCGGGTTCCGCGACAGGGCCAAATGCATGGGCGTCAACGTAGACTACAATGCCGAGAAGGACGTGGCCTTCCTCAAGGAAGAGCCCGAGGCATACATAAGCTACGGGGACGACAACATGGTCATCTGCTTTCCCCAGGACTGCCATGCACCCCTTATCGGGGACGGAGAAGTCCGCAAGGCTGTGTTCAAGGTCCGCTTCTAGACTGTGCCGCTTGCCGTGAGCAGGTACAATTCCTACATAGGATATTTCAGGAAGACCTACGGAGAGCGTCTCCAGAAAGTAGTGGTGGACGCCGGCTTTACCTGTCCCAACCGGGACGGACTGGTCGGGACCGGCGGCTGCACCTACTGCGACAACGCCGCCTTCCATCCCGGCTACAGCACTGCCGGCATCCCCATTCACGAGCAGATAGACGAGGGCATAAAGTTCCATAAAGTGCGTTATCGCAAGGCTGAGAAATTCCTGGCCTACTTCCAGCCTTATTCCAACACATACGCTCCCTTGGACAGGCTTCGTACCCTCTACGAGGAAGCTCTCTCCCACCCTCTGGTGGCAGGCATCGTCATAGGCACCAGGCCGGACTGCGTGGATGAAGAGAAACTGGACTGGCTGGCGTCCCTCGCCAGGAGCCATGTAGTGGTCATCGAATATGGGATAGAATCGGTCTACGACCGGACGCTGCGGAGAATCAACAGGGGGCACACCTTCGAGGATGCCCTGCGGGCAGTGGAGATGACTGCCGCCCGCGGACTGACCCAGGGCGCCCACTTCATCTTCGGGCTGCCCGGCGAATCGGTCGAGGACATGCTCGCCTACGCACCTATTATAAACAGTATGCCGCTGCACTCGGTCAAGTTCCATCAGCTGCAGATAGTGCGCGGCACGGCGATGGAGCGTGAGTTCGCCTCGCGCCCGTCCGACTTCGTCTCATTTCCCCTGGACGGATACCTGGACTTCATGACCGACCTGCTGGAGCGACTCCGCCCGGACCTGTACATCGAACGCTTCGCCGGAGAAGTACCGCCCCGCTTCGTCAACTCCACCCCTTGGGGCCTGCTCCGCAACACCGAGCTCATACGCCTGCTGGAGCAGCGTCTTGAAGAGCGGGATACCTTCCAGGGCCGGCTCTACAACAAATAAAAAAACTGACTCACATGAATGCCGTGAGTCAGTTTTTATTTTACGATGCGCTACCGCTTACTTGCGGCCGCCTCTGTCTCCGTCGCGGCGGGGACCTCTTCCGCGGTCGCCTCCACGGTCACGGCCTCCGCGGCCGCCATTGGAGCCGGCTCCGTTGAGACGGGGCTTGCGCTCATGCTCCACCCATCCTTCGGGAGCGGGCAGAAGAGCCCTGCGGGAAAGCCTCATCTTGCCGGTCTTCTGGTCAATCTCAAGGAGCTTGACATCCACCTCGTCACCTACCTGAAGCACATCCTCCACCTTGTCGACCTTCTTGTAGTCGAGCTCGGAAATGTGCAGCAGACCTTCCTTACCGGGCAGGATCTCCACGAAGGCGCCGAATTCGAGTATCGATACGACCTTGCCATGATAGGTCTCGCCGACCTCGGGCACAGTGGTGATGGCCTTGATGCGTGCCAGAGCTGCATCCATCGAGTCCTTGTTCTCACCGAAGATATCGATAATACCCTTGTCACCTTCCTCTGTGATGGTGATGGTGGTACCGGTAGTCTTCTGGATATCCTGGATAACCTTGCCACCGGTGCCGATAACGGCTCCGATAAACTCGGAAGGAATGGTAATCTGAACGATACGGGGTACGTTGGGACGGTAGTCGGCGCGGGGCTCGGAGATGGTCTTGAGCATCTCGCCCATGATGTGCGCACGTCCTTCCTTGGCCTGGGCAAGAGCCTGCTCGAGAACCTCGTAGGGAAGGCCGTCCACCTTGATATCCATCTGGGTGGCGGTAATTCCGTCCTTGGTTCCGGTCACCTTGAAGTCCATGTCTCCGAGATGGTCCTCGTCACCGAGAATATCGGAAAGCACCACAAACTTGCCTGTCTTCTCGTCGGAGATAAGACCCATGGCGATACCTGCTACGGGCTTCTTGATCTTCACGCCGCAGTCCATCAGCGCCAGTGTACCGGCGCAGACTGTAGCCATGGATGAAGAGCCGTTGGACTCGAGAATGTCGGACACCACGCGGACTGCATAGGGATTCTCCTCACCTACGGGCACTACGGGCTTCAGGGCCCTCCATGCCAGGTTGCCGTGGCCTATCTCCCTGCGGCCCACACCTCTCTGGGGTTTGGCCTCGCCGGTGGCGAAGGGAGGGAAGTTGTAGTGCAGCACGAACTGCTGGGTGTCCTGCACCAGTACCTCGTCGAGCTCCTTCATGTCCATCTTGGTTCCGAGGGTGACAGTCGACAGGGACTGGGTCTCACCACGGGTGAAAATGGCCGAGCCGTGCGCTCCGGGCAGATAGCCCACCTCACACCAGATCGGACGGATCTCAGTGGTGCTGCGGCCGTCGAGGCGCACACCCTCGTCTATAATCATGCGGCGCATGGCTTCTTTCTCCACTGCACCGTAATATCTTGCCACCATCATCTCCTTCTCCTCTCTCTCCTCCTCGGGAATGGTCTCCATGAACTCCTCCTTCAGGGCATCGAAAGCATCCTCACGCTCATGCTTTGCCAGACCGCTCTTGGCAATGGCGTAGCACTTGTCATAGCAGTAGTCATGAACAGCCTTGCGCAGGTCCTCGTCATTGACCTCGTGGCAGTAAGCCTTCTTCTCCACCTTGCCTGTCTCTTCCATCAGCTCCTTCTGGGCGCGGCACTGGCCCTTGATAGCCTCGTGGGCACACTTGATGGCCTCGAGCATCTCGGCCTCGCTCACCTCGTTCATCTCGCCCTCCACCATCATGATATTCTCTTCGGTGGCGGCTACTATCAGGTCTATGTCAGCATCCTTTACAATGTCGAATGTGGGGTTGATCACGAACTTGCCGCCGATACGGGCCACTCTCACCTCCGAGATGGGTCCGTGCCAGGGTATGTCGCTCACCGCCAGTGCGGCAGAAGCGGCCAGTCCTGCATAGGAATCAGGCATGTTCTGCTTGTCAGCTGAAATCAGGAGCACGTTTACAAACACCTCGGCATGGAAATCATCGGGGAAGAGGGGACGCAGAGCCCTGTCCACCAGTCTGGCCACCAGGATTTCCGAATCCGAAGCGCGGCCCTCCCTCTTGAGGAATCCGCCGGGATAGCGGCCCGCAGCAGCATATTTTTCCTTGTACTCCACCGACAGAGGCATGAAATCCACATCCTCCTTGGCATCCTTTGCACATGTGACTGTAGCCAGCAGCATGGTACCGCCGACCTTTACGACTACCGAACCGGCCGCCTGCTTGGCGAGTTTGCCGGTCTCGATCTCAATGATCGTTCCATCACCCATTGTGATGGTCTTCTTAACTATATTCATATTGTCCTTCAAATTGTGTCTGCCTTATGAGAGCCGGTCACAGCTACTAAGAAAAAGGGGCTGCCCAGTCTGTCTTGACAACCCCGTTTCTCTTACGATGCCAAAGCCGTTACTTACGTAAGTTGAGTGCTTTGACAATCTCCCTGTATCTCTCAATATCTTTGACCTTCAGGTAGTCGAGGAGGCGGCGCCTCTTACCTACAAGACGGAGCAGGGCACGCTGGGTGCCGAAGTCCTTCTTGTTGTTGCGAAGGTGTTCTGTCAGATGAGCGATACGGTAGGAAAATAGAGCAATCTGACTCTCAGCCGAGCCGGTGTCCGTATTAGACTTCCCGTATTTAGCGAAAATCTCCTGCTTCTTGTCTGCTGCAAGATACTCTGCCATAAACCTTTAAATTAAAAAACAGTTAAACTTATAATTCTTTCCCAAAATCGGGGTTGCAAAGATATGCAATTAAAATCAATTTCCGCTACTTTTGCAGACAATTTTCTTCCAATATCTTATCAAATAGGTACGACATGCATACGGGGAAAACAGTAAGGATTCCTGAAATAGGGGAAGTCATCATGATCAGGCGCAAAGGCACGGCACGGCTGCGGATAAGCGTGTCGCCGCGACGGGGAGTCGTGGTCTCGGTGCCGTGGCTGATGCCTTATGCTGTCGCAGAGAGATTCCTGATGTCCAAGCGGCAATGGGTCACTGATACCATGAAAAGGCAGGCGCTAAGGCAGCAGGAAGCAGTACAGACCGGAAAGACAGCCGCTGTACCGGGTGATCCCGCAGAACTCGAAAGAATGAGGGAGAAGGCACGGGCTCTGCTCGAGCCGAAACTCAGAGAGGCAGCCGCACGGCACGGCTTCAGTTTCAAAGGCCGGGTAGCTATCAAGAACAACGTCTCCAACTGGGGCTCCTGCTCTTCCAAAGGCAACATCAACCTCAACATGCGCCTGATCCTCCTGCCCGAGCACCTGCAGGACTACGTCATCCTCCACGAACTCTGCCACCTCCGCCACCAGAACCACGGCCCTCAGTTCCACGCCCTGCTGGACTCCCTGCTCGGCGGCCGGGAAAAATCCCTGAGCGGCGAACTCCGCGAATGGCGGATAATGTAAAAATTTATCGGCATACGCTCAGACTATGAAAAGTTTTTAATAAATTTGCAGGTAGTAGAAAAACTGCCCCGACAGTCTTTTACAACTTAAACTGACATTACTTATAATCTTCATAAACTCTTATCTTCATGAAAAAAGCCCTTATCTCCGCAAGCATCGCCTTGATAGCGCCGCTGCTATTCTACTCATGCGTAGAACTTTCTGAATCAGAATCTGTAACCGCTCTCCGCGAAGCCAAAAGCGCCCAACTTCAGGCCATGGCCGACATGTACCGCACACAGGCTGCAGCCGACTCCCTGTTAGCCGCAGCAGAAGCTGACCTGAAAGCCGCTCAGGCAGAATACCAGAGACTTCTCACCGAACAGGCCCGCCAGAAGTTCGAACTGGAAATAGAGTGGCTGGCCATGGACTACGAGTACAAGATGCTTCAACTCGAATACGAGATACAGAACATGCAGCAGCAGATTCTGGATGACGCCTCCGCCCATATCCAACAGCTGTTCCAATACTACAAAACTGAAATGCAGGAACTCAACGACCTCAAAACCGAACTGCACCAGCAGAACATCATGCTGGCCAAGGCCGATGCGGACATCCTCAACGCCCAGGACTACGTAGCGAGGGAGACCGCACGGTACGAAAACCTTATATCTGATGCTGAAAGCGAGATAGCAGTCCTCGAAGCATATCAGGGTCAGGATCTGGCGGACGTCAGAGCCCGGTACAACACAGCATACGCTGACTATGACACTAAATATAATGACTACAGCATCAAGTATGGAGATATGGAGATAGCCTACTCCGCTATAGAGGAGCACATCCTGAACAACTACTCCATGGACAATATCTACAACAGCACCCATGAGGCCATCAAAATAATGGACACCCTGTCCTCCGAATATGGTGTTACCATCAGCATCGAGAGACGCAGAATATACCGTCCTACCGTAGACTACGGTCATCTGGCATATCCTGAAGTAACCTACACCGTCTACTCAATATCCGATACCGAACGTGACGCCCTGCTCACAAACCTTGCCGGCAATCCCAGTGAACTTGGAGTCGCAGTATCTCTCCTCAACAAACTGGATGCCGCCTACACATCATACACCGATGAGGTGTCATCTCTCAGATCACACTCTCTTACAATTGCCTACTTCGATGCCTGCGACATCTGTGAGGCCGCCTACATCCTGCAGCACGAGGCTTACATTGAAGTCGAAATACTGTCCGATATGGTTTTATCCGGCCTCATCACTGATATTCAGGCAGAAATACGCGAACTGAAGGACAGCATCGACTCATGGAGAGTCGCCATAGCCCAGCTCACTCAGATAGAGGATGCTGAGGATGCCAAACGCCAGATAGAGGACAGCATAGCACAGCTCAACGAACTGATTGCAGCGCAGGAACAGATAGTAGCCCTCGCCAAGGCCGATCTTGATGCAGCCCTTGCACAGGAATAATCCATTCAGGCAAAATAAAACGAACTGAGATGAGAAGAACAATATCAATCCTGACCATTGCCGTCCTGCTGTCCGGTCTCACCGCGCATGCCCAGACACAACAGCGTGGAGCCCGTCAGGGAGACTTCACCTTCGGTGTCACAGCCGGTTATAACTCGAGCGTAATGCTCAGTGCCAAGCCAGGCAACCAGACATCGTACTCCACTTCCGCCCTCTCAACCAACTGGAACGACAAGACACTGGCAGTAGGTGTAGAAGTGGGGTGGTTCTTCGTGGACCTGTGGCGCCTGAACTTCGGAGGCGGGTTCAATATAACGCAGACACCCGGTTATCCACCGGTCAACGGAACATACGATGAAAATTCTGAACCCGGTGACGGTTCCATACCGTCGTACGAAGGAGTTGCCGCCAAGACCACCATGCAATACAGTGCACACCTGGGTGTGGACCGCTACTTCGACATCGGGGTGGAGGGCCTGTATCCATATGTTGGCATAAAAGGCGGTTTCGCCTATGGATTCGAGGCTGCGTCAATGGACGACGAGACATGGACGGGCAAGTCCGTATCGGAGGCCTACAACATACGGGGAGCCCTGACTTTCGGAACCGACTACTTCATCACCCGGGCCTTCTTCATAGGAGCGTCCGTTGATGTCTTCGCATACACCTACAACTTCACAGTGATCAAACCTCAGGAAGGACTTGCAGGCCTGGCCGCTGACAGCCACAACTTCAGTGCCCTGGCAGCCCCGACCATCAAAATCGGCTTCTGCTTCTAAAATTCCTGAACAGCATGGATTTACTGCGGGCGGCCAGGGCTCTTCTCCTGACCGCCCCTTTATTATGGTTCTGGCGTTCTTTCCAGCAAAGGATTCCGCTTCATTTTCATAGAACTCCCCAAGTTCACACCAAGAAATTACGGGGAAAAGAAAATGCAGGTATTGTGGCTCCGATATCTTACGGAGATTGACGAGAATACACGCGAAATACCCAAAGAACTTCTCGATAATCCGGAAATCGGAAAAGCTGTCGAGAAACTTGAGGAGTCGGCATTCACGGAAAAGGAACTGCTGGCGTACGACAAGTTCTGGGATACAATAGGCACATCCAGACTACTACTGATAGGAGCTATGCGCAAAGGCAGAAAAGAAGGTATGGAAAAGGGTTTGGAAAAAGGCCGGAAGGACGAGAAGATAAAAATTGCCCGCAGTATGAAGGCCGAAGGCTTCCCCCCGGAAACCATAGCGAGAATAACAGGCCTGACAGTTTCGGAAATTACCGGAATTTAACTTATATTTGCATACGGAAAAGAGGGGTGCCTCACGAGGCGTTGCCCGGAGGCTGAGATTACACCCGTCGAACCTGATACGGTCAGTACCGTCGTAGGGACTTTTCGAGTGCTTTGCTCTTCCACCGCACATCCGCGGCGCCTCTCCGTTCCGGATATATTTTGAGAAATGAGCTTTCAAGTACAGTTTATCACCCATTTTACGGAGCACATCTCCTACCTGGACTCTGTGCGCATTGCACTTGAGGGAGGCTGCCGCTGGATTCAGCTGCGGATGAAGCATGCCTCGGACGAAGAGTTCCGCCATACCGCGGAGGAGGCAGTCAGGATGTGCCGCAACTACCCGGGAGTCACTCTCATATTCGATGACCGGACGCAACAGGCAAAAGAATACGGAGCAGACGGAGTACACCTGGGCCTCACCGACATGCCGGTAGCGGAAGCCAGGAAGATATTGCCAGAAGGACAATATATAATAGGAGGTACTGCCAACACCCTGAACGATATCCGCCTGCATGCCTCCTCCGGAGCGGACTACATCGGCTGCGGTCCATTCCGGTTCACCACGACCAAAGACCGCGACAGGCTCGCTCCCGTCCTGGGCCTCGAAGGCTACAGGCAGATAATGGACGGGATGCACCGGGATGGCCTGCACCTGCCCGTAGTAGGCATAGGTGGAGTCACCGCGGAGGACATGCCGGCTCTGGCCGAGACCGGGCTTAGCGGCATCGCACTGAGCGGCAGCATCCTGCGGGCCGAGAGCCCAGTGGCAGAGATGCGGAGGGTCATGGATATAGCGGCATCCATCTCCATTTAATCCGACCGACAATAATCATTGACGACAATATGAACAACGACAACATCAGAATCACCTATCCGGACTCGGAGAAAGTCTACATGCAGGGCTCGCTCCATCCGGACGTCAGGGTGGGCATGAGGAAAGTGAGCCTCACCCCCACAGTGACCGTCAAGGACGGGCAGAAATTCATGACAGAGAATCCGTCCGTCTACCTCTACGACACCAGCGGACCTTACAGCGATCCGTCCGCGGACATTGACCTGCGCCGCGGCCTGCCCCGGCTCCGCGAGAAGTGGATCCTGCAGCGTGAGGTGGAGCAGCTGCCTCAGGTCTCTTCCGAGTACGGACGCGAGCGCCTGGCAGACAAATCGCTGGACCATCTGCGCTTCGAGCACATCCGCCTGCCCTACAGAGCCAGGAAGGGCTCGCAGATAACCCAGATGTACTACGCCAAACATGGTATCGTCACCCCGGAGATGGAATACGTGGCCATCCGCGAGAACATGAACTGCAAGGCCCTGGGTATCGAGACCCATATCACCCCCGAATTCGTGCGCGACGAGATAGCCGCCGGACGGGCAGCCCTCCCGGCCAATATCAACCATCCCGAGGCAGAGCCGATGATCATCGGCCGGAACTTCCTCGTGAAGATCAACACCAATATCGGCAACTCCGCCACCACCTCGACCATCGAGGAAGAGGTAGAGAAGGCCGTATGGAGCTGCAAATGGGGTGGAGACACCCTTATGGACCTCTCCACCGGAGACAATATCCACGAGACCCGCGAGTGGATCATCCGCAACTGCCCCGTACCGGTAGGCACCGTGCCTATGTACCAGGCGATGGAGAAAGTACGCGGCAGGGCCGAGAAACTGACCTGGGAGCTGTTCCGCGACACCCTGATAGAGCAGTGCGAGCAGGGAGTGGACTATTTCACCATACACTGCGGTATCCGCCTGAAGAATGTACACTTAGCCGACAGCCGCCTGTGCGGGATGGTCAGCCGCGGAGGCAGCATCATCGCCTCATGGTGCCTGGCACACAACCGCGAGAGCTTCCTCTACGAGCATTTCGACGACATCTGCGACATCTGCGCACAGTACGATGTGGCCCTGTCGCTCGGTGACGGTCTGCGTCCCGGAGCCATCCGCGATGCCAACGACGCGGCCCAGTTCGCCGAGCTGGACACCATGGGCGAGCTGGTGGAGAGGGCGTGGGCAAAGAACGTACAGGCCTTCATCGAAGGTCCCGGCCACGTGCCCATGCACAAGATAGCCGAGAACATGCAGCGGCAGATAGAGAAGTGCCACAATGCCCCCTTCTACACCCTCGGTCCCATCGTCACCGACATAGCCCCCGGCTATGACCACATCACCAGTGCCATAGGAGCCGCACAGATAGGCTGGCTCGGCACCGCCATGCTCTGCTACGTGACTCCCAAGGAGCACCTGGCCCTGCCCAAAAAAGAGGATGTGCGTATCGGGGTCGTCACCTACAAGATAGCGGCCCACGCCGCCGACCTGGCGAAAGGCCATCCCGGAGCCCAGGTGAGGGACGATGCCCTGAGCAAAGCCCGCTTCGAGTTCCGCTGGAAAGACCAGTTCAACCTCAGCCTCGACCCCGAACGGGCCCTCGAGTACTACAAGGAGGCCAACCACGTGGGCGGCAAGTACTGCACCATGTGCGGTCCCAACTTCTGCGCCATGCGCATCAGCAGCCAGCTCAGAGACTGCGGAGTCTCCACCGAAGGCGAGGAAGTATCACAGAATCAAACAATTTAAATCCATAAAACAATGATTGAGACAAAAGTATCCAGAGGTATCATCAGTACCTATTTCGACAAACTCCAGGACTGCCTCGAACTGGACGCCGCCATCGTGGGCGGAGGTCCCTCGGGAATTGTAGCCGCATACTATATGGCCAAGGCCGGGCTCAAGGTAGCCCAGTTCGACCGCAAGCTGGCCCCCGGCGGAGGAATGTGGGGGGGAGCCATGATGTTCAACCAGATCGTAATCCAGGAAGAAGCCATGCACATCGTGCGCGACTTCGAGATCAACCACACTCCCTACGGAGACGGCCTCTACACCATGGACTCTGTCGAGAGCACCTCTTCACTGCTCTATCACGCCGTACACGCCGGAGCCCGCATATTCAACTGCTATTCGGTCGAGGACGTGATATTCAAGGACAATAAAGTCAGCGGAGTAGTGGTAAACTGGACCCCCGTCCTCCGCGAGGGTCTGCACGTAGACCCTCTGAACATCCTGGCCAAGGTCGTAGTGGACGGCACGGGACATGACAGCGAGATAGCAGCCACCGTCGCCCGCAAGAACGGCATCCGCTTAGACACCGAGACCGGCGGAGTCATCGGCGAGCGTTCCCTCGACGTAGCTTCCGGCGAGCAGGAAGTGGTAAACGGCACAAAGGAAATCTATCCCGGCCTCTACGTCTGCGGCATGGCCGCCTCAGCTGTCTCCGGCACCCCGCGCATGGGACCCATCTTCGGCGGAATGCTCCTCTCAGGCAAGAAGGTAGCCGATGAGATTATCGCCCGCCTGAAGTAAATTTCACAGTACACCCGTTAAGGTGCGTCAGAATGAGTTATACGCCACAGAGCGCCCATTCTGACCACCTTTTTTTGCGACCGCCCGACAAGCCGGATTGCTATATAGAGACGTTGATGAAGCGACGGACCAGAGCATCTATATCCGCATCACGCTTATACGGTTCCCACAGGTATCCCAGGACGGCGGCACCGCCGAAGCCGGCATCCACGACCATACTGATATTGTCCGGACAGACGCCCCCGAGGGCAAAAACCCGCTCCCAGCCTACCCCCGCATCCGGTTCACGACTTCTCCTTCGGATTTCGTCCAACGGAAACCGAGAAGTATAGCCCTTCTTCGAGATACTGTCAAAAACAGGGCTGAGGAACATATAATCACATACAGTCGAATACTCAGCAAGTTCCTCAAAAGAATGACATGAACGGCTTAGCATACCCGTAAATCCGCCAGGAGGCAGTGGATTACGGGCAGTGAGATGCACCCCGCCGATTCCGTACCGGGCTGACAGCTCATTGCAGTCGTGCATGGAAATGCGCTGACGGTACCGCTGGGGGACTTCCTCCAGCAAGGCCGCCACAGCATCCGCATCCGCCCCTGGTTTCCGCAGATGGACCCTCCACGCCCCCGCATCAAGCAGCGCGGCTACCGCCTCAGCCTCCCGTGGAAGGAACCCGGTATCCGTTATTACTACCGTCTTCATCGGTAGAAATGTCTGAGAGGACCGTGGCCGTGGCCTATCCTTAAGGTAGCGGCAGCCATTATTGCGTTGTGGACATAAGCCACAGCGGTCTGTACAGCTTCACGGAGGGGATGGCCTGCACCGAGGAAGGCGGCTATAGAGGATGAGAGGGTGCAGCCGGTACCATGAAGATTGTTGGTGAGCACCCGCTCGGAAGTGAGGTGCACCAGACCATCCAGGTCACAGAGAACATCTACGGATTCGGAGACAATCTCCGGGGCACTCTGGCCGGAGGCCGCCGGAAGGTCTCCGCCCTTGACCAGGAAGGCACAGCCATAACGGTCCCGCAGCTGCATGGCCGCACGGTCCATATCCTCAACAGACTGAATCCGGAAACCAGCCAGACGGGACGCTTCGTCGATATTGGGTGTTACCAGGTGGGAACAGGGGAATATTTTCGCGCACAAGGCATCCACAGCCTCCGGAAGCGCCAGGGCATCCTTGCTGGTCGACACCATTACCGGGTCCGTCACCACATTCAGCACCGGATGGACAGCCAGCTGCGACGCAATGGCCTCTACTATCGGCACCGTACCGGTCATTCCTATTTTGACGGCATCCACCGCCAGGTCGGACATCACGGCGTCTATCTGTGCCGCCACCAGATCCGGATTCATATACTCCACTTTGGAAACGCCGACGGTATTCTGCACCGTCAAAGCGGTAACTGCCGCAGCAGCATATCCGCCACAGGCCGATATGGCCTTGATATCAGCCTGGATACCGGCTCCGCCAGAGGGATCCGAACCGGCTATTGACAATACTATAGGATAATCTTTCATAACCCAAAGATACAAAAAATCATCCCCGCCTCATACATGAGACAGGGATGATTCAACTGTGGAAAGAACTACTACCAGACGTTGAGAGGACGACCGGCTACGAGTGCATGGGCTGCATTCTTTACCTTCTCGATAACTGCCTCATTCTCGACATCGGAAAGAACCTCGTCAATCAGCTCTACGATAGCCTCCATATCCTTCTCTACCAGACCTCTTGAGGTAATGGCAGGAGTACCTACGCGGATACCGGAAGTGGTGAACGGAGTACGGCTGTCGAAAGGCACCATATTCTTGTTCACGGTGATGTCGGCACGCACGAGGGTCTTCTCGGCCACCTTACCTGTCAGATCAGGGAACTTGGTGCGGAGGTCGATCAGCATCAGGTGGTTGTCAGTACCGCCGGAAACGATCTTGTAGCCTCTGTCGAGGAATGCCTGTGCCATGGCTGCGGCATTCTTCTTGACCTGAATCTGGTACTCCTTGAACTCGGGCTGAAGGGCCTCGTAGAAAGCCACGGCCTTCGCGCCGATGCAGTGCTCGAGGGGACCTCCCTGGATACCGGGGAATACGGCGGAGTTGATCAGCTGGGACATCATCTTGATCTGACCCTTAGGAGTCTTCAGGCCCCAAGGATTCTCGAAGTCCTTGCCGATAATAATGGCACCGCCGCGGGGTCCGCGGAGGGTCTTGTGGGTGGTGGTGGTGACGATGTGGGCGTACTTGACAGGGTTGTCCAGCAGACCGGCTGCGATAAGTCCTGCAGGATGGGCCATATCGACCATGAAAATGGCGCCTACCTCATCGGCAATCTGACGCATCCTCTTCCAGTCCCACTCACGGGAATAAGCGGAAGCACCGCCAACAATCAGCTTGGGCTTGGTCTCAAGGGCTGTCTTCTCCATCTGGTCATAGTCCACGCGGCCTGTCTCCTCGTTGAGCTTGTAGGCTACGGGGTGATAGTTGATACCGGACATATTGACGGGCGAGCCATGGGTAAGGTGTCCGCCGTGAGCCAGGTCCAGGCCCATGAAGGTGTCACCGGGCTTGAGGCAGGCCATGAATACTGCCATGTTGGCCTGGGCTCCGGAGTGAGGCTGCACGTTGGCAAACTCAGCACCGTAAAGTTCCTTCAGACGGTCGATGGCCAGCTGCTCCACCTGGTCCACCACCTCGCATCCGCCGTAGTAGCGGGCTCCGGGATAACCCTCGGCATACTTGTTGGTCAGGCATGAACCGAGTGCTGCCAGAACATTGTTCGTGACAAAGTTTTCAGAAGCGATGAGCTCGATGCCGTGAAGCTGGCGGCTCTCCTCCTTCTTGATGAGTTCAGATATTTGAAGATCCTGTTTCATAATATATTGTTAAAATTACTCAATTCAGTTTAACTTTGCGAATGTAAGCAAAATTTTATCTTTTGGCAAATGTTTAGGAAATTATTGAACAGCGAACTCGGGCGCCCCGCAGTCGAGGAATACAAGGCCCTCGCCAAAAGCCCCATAACAGTGATTCTGGACAATGTCCGCAGCCGTCACAACATCGGTTCGGCCTTCCGCACCAGCGACGCTTTCCGCGCCGACGGCATAGTCCTCTGCGGCATCAGTTCCACCCCTCCCTCCCCCGAGATCCACAAGTCCGCGCTCGGTGCGGAATTCTCTGTGGACTGGACATACAGGGAAAGCACGGTAGAGGCCGTCCGGGAGCTCAAGGCCAAAGGATATGTCATCATAGGCGTCGAACAGACTGAACATTCCGTCTCCACAGACTGTTTCCTGCGGGGAGAGAGAAAACTGGACCCGGCGAAAAAATATGCCGTGATCTTCGGAAACGAAGTTCACGGCATATCTCAGGAGGCTGTGGATCTGTGTGACTTCACCCTGGAAATACCCCAGTGGGGGACAAAGCACTCGCTCAACGTCTCCGTGGCTGTTGGCATAGTGCTCTACGTCCTCACACCCAGGCCCTAGGGATTCATCAGGTCCACATTCACAAAGTGAAGTATATCGTAGATGGACTCTATGGCGGCCGCTGCAGGTCCCTCAGGGTCGATCAGCTTTGCCCGGTTGTAGGCATTGATGGCATCTCCCCACAGCTCATGCCTGCGGTAGATACCTCCCAGCAGAAACCAGGCCTGGGAATTGTCAGGTTCTCCAGCCAGAAGCCGCTCCAGTTCCTCACGGGCCTCGTCAAGATGCCCGGAAGCCACGAGTCTCTCGATTTCGACAACTGTCGTCATAGGCACTATACCAGTCCGCTGAATCCCATGAAAGCCATAGCCAGAATACCTGCGGTAATCAGGGCTATAGGAGTACCCTTGAATGCTTTGGGGACACCCACCAGTTCCATCTGCTCGCGTATACCCGCGAAGAGTATCATGGCCACACCGAAACCGAGGGCACTGGATGCCGCATAGACCACAGTCTCGCCCAGATTGAGCAGATGGGCCTCGCCTCCGAAGGTGAATTCCTTGGTCACTACGTTGATGGCCACGCCAAGTACGGTACAGTTGGTGGTAATCAGGGGCAGGAAGATACCCAGGGCCTGATACAGGGACGGAGATATCTTCTTGAGGATAATCTCCACCATCTGCACCAGGGCCGCTATGACGAGGATGAACACGATGGTCATCATGAACTCTATTCCAAGAGGCACCAGCACATAGTAGTGCAGGAGGTAGGTCACCAGGGTCGACAGGGTGATGACGAAGACCACTGCGGCCGACATTCCGGTTGCGGTGCTTACCTTGCTGGATACTCCGAGGAAGGGACAGATACCCAGGAACTGTGACAGTACGATATTGTTGACGAATACCGCCGATATGATAATTATCAGATATTCCATAACGAAAGATTAAGCCTTTTTGTTAATAAGTTTTCTGAATATCACCATCAGATAGCCCAATACGAGAAATCCTCCGGGAGCCAGGACAAATGCCAGCATGCCGTCACCCTCGGCCAGTTTCATGCCGAAGAACGACATACTGCCCAGCAGCTCGCGGACCATGCCGATGAATGTAAGCGCAAGGGTAAATCCAAGTCCGATACCTATGCCGTCCAGGGCGGAGTCCCCGGGAGTATTCTTGTTGGCGAAGGCCTCGGCGCGGCCGAGAATGATGCAGTTCACCACGATCAGGGGAATGAACAGACCGAGGGCAGCATAGAGGTCAGGCACATACGCCTGCATCAGCAGCTGGAGGACTGTCACGAAAGATGCGATGATCACGATATAGGCAGGAATCCTGACCTTGTCTGGAATCATCTTGGCGAACAGGGATATGAACACGTTGGAGAGAATGAGGACGAAAGTCGTGGCCAATCCCATTCCCATACCGTTGATCGCGGAAGTGGTGGTGCCGATAGTGGGGCACATACCGAGCACGAGGACGAAGGTAGGGTTGTCCTTTATAATGCCGTTGGTTATAATTCTTAGTTTACTCATATTCCGCAACTATTTAGAGTCAATTACTTTACGGTACACCCTGTATGCCCTGTCCACGGCATCGCAGTAAGCTCTGGAGGTAATCGTGGAGGCGGTAATGGCATCCACGTCTCCGCCATCCTTGGTGACGCTGAGCCTGAAGGATGAAGGGTTCTTGCCGACAAACTGCGACGCGAAGGCAGGCTCGGTCATCTTGGCTCCCAGACCGGGGGTCTCGGCGTGGGAGATGACGGACGTACCTACTATGTTACCGTCCATATCAAATCCGACCATGATGTTGATCGTACCGCTGAAGCCCTTTGAGGTAAAGGATTCGACGGCATATCCGACGGTCTGTCCTCCCTTCTTGGCAGGATAGACTGTAACGGCGTCTCCGTCCAGCTCGACGGAAAGGCTCTCGGCCGAGGGCTCGTTGTCGAATTCAGGGGTTACGAGAGCGATGGCATTGTTGGTCTTCTTGACCACCTCCTCATTGATCTTGTCGAGAGTCAGCACGTACACACCTCCGAGAAGGGCGGAGCAGACCAGACAGACGAGGAAGAGGCACACGGCCATGCTGCGCAGTGTTGATTCTTTAGGCATGTTTAACCTCCTTCCCGAACCTTGCGGGCTTTATGTATTTGTTGAGCAGGGGAACTATCGAGTTCATGATAAGTATCGCAAATGACACGCCTTCGGGATAGGAGCCGAAGTAACGTATCAGCACAGTCAGCACTCCGATACCTATACCGTAGATAATCATGCCCTTGACCGCCATCGGCGAAGTCACGTAATCCGTGGCCATGAATATCGAGCCCAGAAGCAGACCGCCGGTAAGTATGTTGAACAGAGGGTCGGTGAAACGGGTAGGATCTATCAGCCAGAAAATACCGGTCATTACGGCCACGGTCAGGATAATGGTGACGGGTATGTGGGGACGGATGACCTTACGCACCAACAGATAGACGAATCCGAGTATCAGGGCCAGGGCCGATGCCTCACCGGCAGAGCCTCCGGCTCTTGCAAAGAGCATCTGTCCGTAGGATAGGTCATTCTGCGCGATTATCTGCTCCACGGTCTGACCCTGCGCAAGTCCCTCATTGATCAGGGCGAGGGGTGTGGCACCGGAGATGGCGTCGACACCCGGACGGAACCAGGATGCGGGCACGGTCCAGTCAGTCATGATGACCGGGAACGAGACCAGCAGGAAGACACGGGCAGCAAGTGCCGGGTTGAAGATATTGTGGCCCAGTCCTCCGAATGTCATCTTGATTACTCCTACGGCCACGACCGCGCCTATGACCGCTATCCACCACGGAGCTGTGGGAGGCAGGTTAAGCGCCAGAAGCACACCGGTCACCACCGCCGAGAGATCGGATATGGTGGACCGCTTCTTGAACAGGTATTTCTGAATCAGGTACTCCAGCCCCACACAGGCAGCCACGGAGACCGCCAGGAGCATGATGGCGCTCTGGCCGAAGAAATATACGGCCACCAGCATAGAGGGAACCAGGGCGATGATCACATCCAGCATGATCTTCCTGGTGCTCTCACTGCCGTGCACGTGGGGTGCGGGAGAGACTATCAGCTTTCTCATATACTTTATTGTTTAATCGGTTACTTTTTAGGACGGCTGCGCATGATCCTCATGACATCTGCCTTGCCTGTGCGGATATAGTCGAGCAGAGGGATATAGGCGGGACAGGTGAACATACAGCATCCGCACTCGATGCAGTCATAGACCTTGTGTTCCTCCAGTTCCTCCATGCGGCCTGCACGGGAAAGTTTGTTGAGCAGGTAGGGCTCCAGACCCATAGGACAGGCCTGTACGCACTTACCGCAACGTATACACTCGCCCTCCGCACGGCGGCGGGTCTGTTCCTCGGTAAGCAGGAGCAGGGACGAGGAGCTCTTGACAGTGGCGGCGGAGAGGTTGGACACGGCCTTTCCCATCATGGGACCTCCGCTGATGATCTTGGCGGCCTCCTGCGGCACTCCGCCCACATACTCCAGGATACGGTCAAATGTGGTACCGGTACGCACCAGGAAATTGTGCTGTCCGCCCAGGCACTGCCCGGTAATGGTCATCACGCCCTCGAACAGAGGTTTGTTCTTCTGTACTGCCTCATACACAGCGTATGAGGTTCCCACGTTCTGCACCACCACTCCGGTATCTATAGGCAGGCCCATCGAAGGCACCTTACGGCCGGTGACAGCGTCTATCAACTGCTTCTCACCTCCCTGCGGATACTTCTTCTTCAGGGGCACCACCTCTATCTCACTGTAGGCCGATGCGGTGAGTTTCCGCATGGCGTCTATGGCGGCGGGCTTGTTGTCCTCTATGCCGATATAGCCCTTGGTCACTCCCAGAGCCTTCATCATGATGCGGGCGCCCAGCAGGACTTCCTCCGGATGCTCGACCATCAGACGGTAATCCGAGGTAAGATAAGGCTCGCACTCCGCTCCGTTGATTATAAGGAACTCGGCCTTCTTCCCTGGAGGGGGGGAGAGCTTGACGTGGGTCGGGAAAGAAGCTCCTCCCATTCCCACTATGCCGCAGTCGGCAATCCTCTTGACAATCTCAGCAGGACTCAGGGTTATCTCCCTGACTACGTCCGGGGTACGGTCAATGGACTCCTCCCATTCGTCTCCATCCACGTCTATGACCACGTGCATCACCGGGTTCCCGGCCAGGTCAGCGTAAGGCTCGACGGCGGCAACGGTACCGGATACCGAACTGTGGATATTGGCGGAAATGAAACCTGCGGAGGCTCCTATCATCTGTCCCACCTTCACCTTGTCTCCCTTCTGTACGAGGGGTTTGGCTGGAGCTCCCAGATGCTGGGACATGGAAATGTACATCCTCTGTGGCAGAGGGAATATCTCTATCGCTGAGTCAGCGGATATCTTGCAGTCGCGCGGGTGGACACCACCCATTGAAAATGTACGTCTCATGCGGTTATTCTTTAGGTGTTTCTGCAGCAGGGGCGGTTGAAGCGGAAGCGGGGGCAGCTTCGGGTGCGGCAGGGGCAGCCGGCTTCGGAGGGAAGTTTACGGCATGGATGGCTCCTGTAGGGCACTCGGCCACGCACTTGCGGCAGAGCTTGCATTTGTTGAAATCGATGTAGGCCAGATTGTTCTCGACGGTGATAGCACCGAAGGGGCAGGTCTTCTCGCACTTACGGCAGCCTATACATGCGGCGGTGCATGCCTTGCGGGCTATTCCGCCCTTATCCTGGTTCATGCAGGATACATAGACCCGACGGTTCTTAGGCCCTTTGTTCCGCAGTTCGATGATGCCTTTGGGACATGCCTTTACGCAGGCTCCGCATGCCGTGCACTTGTCCTCGTCAACCTCGGGAATGAGGGTCTCGGGATTGATCTTGATAGCTCCGAACTGGCAGGCTTTCTCACAGTCCCCGCAGCCCAGACAGCCGTACCGGCAGGCAGTGTCACCACTGTAGAGGGTGCTCATGATACGGCAGGAGGAGGAACCGTCGTACTCGCTGGTGCGTACTCTGTTGGCACAGGTGCCGTTGCACCTTACCACAGCTACCATTGGAGCCTTTTCCTCCATGGCGACTCCGAGATGAGCGGCCACCTTCTGCATGACGGCATTGCCTCCCACAGGGCAGAACTTGCCGTCAAGGGACCTGGACTTGACGCATGCCTCGGCGAAAGCCCGGCAGCCGGCGAAACCGCAGCCGCCGCAGTTGGCTCCGGGCATAGTGGACTCAATGACATCGATGAGGGGATCCTCCACCACCTGGAACTTCTTCGCAACGAGGAATAGGACTACCGCCAGCAGCAATCCCAGTACACTGAGAATGACGATAGTAAAGATAAATGTTGTACCCATCTGTTGTTAGTTATTAATCTTTTCAACCGTAAATACGAAACCGCTGTTGAGTCTGTCCCTGAACTGAGCCAGCACCAGGTAATAAAGAGCCACGAATCCCAGTGCACCGAGCCCCGTCACCAGTTCATTCTCAAAAAACATAGGCAAAGTTAATAATAAAACCAATAGAATGAACAAAGGAATTAAATAAGCGATGAAAACTGCCTTGAATCCCTGCCCCTGGCGGACAACTACATTGACCCTGTCATCCGGCTTGATTTTCCCGTCGTCCTCCCGGCGGATGGTTATCACGCGGCTCTCACCGGTAGATGCTCCGCAGACCGCCTTGGCATGACATGCCGCGCAGGCCGTCTGAGCCAGTATCTCGACCTTGGTCTGTACAGAGGTGACGGACAGAACCCGCCCCTCATGCCTGATTACTGCTGAAGACTGTTGCTGTTTCATTTTCTATTGTTTTTTTCTACTTTACATTCTTCCAGAGGATAGCGCAGCCCTTCCCAGCCAGACAGCCGTCCGAAGACCGAACCGACTATGATGGGCGACTCAAAGAGGAGCGGTACCCGGTTCATGTCGTCCGACACCCAGATGATCATCTCCTGCTCGCCGGTAAACACCTCTCCTGCCACCACCTTTGCTGCGAATTTGAGCGTCCGGAAGACTCCCAGGCCCGGCACCCGCTTTTCCTCCCGGCCGATATACCTGAAATAGATATCGAATATCTCCTCGTCTATAACGAAGGAAACCGGATTGTTGACTCCTGGTTCGAGAGCCTCCAGGTCCATGTTCCGGGCATTGTAGAAGAGCGTGAGCACATCGAAAGTGCACGCATGCCCAGGCAGAAGGGTATCCCTGACACTGGTCCGGCGCACCACCTGCGCATCTATGGCGTGGGTGGTGTCATCCCAGTGAAAATAATTCTGTATGGTATACTTTCCCTCATGTACGTCCCTGTGGAAATAGACCGGACGCACGCTGTCCTCATAGAAGACCGACTCGTACCTGTCCCTCACCTTGAAAAAGACATCCCAGAACCGGTATGTCATGCCCGTCGCCACGGGATGGAGCAGCCGGCGCCCGTTGCGGACACCTCCGTCCTGCAGGGTAACCTCAGCCGCACCCACATCGGTACGGATACCCAGCCACTTGTAATGAATGATGTAGGAAAGCCTCTCCCCACAGGCAAATGCATGATCCACGGCCAGGTCCGGGTACACCGGGAAGCACTGCCCCGAAAGCTGGAGGGGAAGCAGTGCTCCGAGCATGAGGGCGATATATCTAGAAATCCTCTTCAAATTCGGAATTGTTCATGCTTGACTCTACTCCCTTATACCCCTCTATGTCATCCTCGGGCGGCAGGAATCCTCCGTCGTTGGAGTCCACGAAGCGGGCCTCGTTCTTGCGGAAAATCATGGGCACTACGTCGGTAGAGCCGTTACGGTGCTTGGCTATGATGATCTGCGCCTGTCCCGGCACGGCCCCCTCCTCCTCCGTCCCGTAATAGTCCGGACGGTGTATGAACATCACGATATCCGCGTCCTGCTCAATGGCTCCGGACTCACGCAGGTCGCTCAGCTGAGGGATTTTGTTGCCTCCTCGCTTCTCCACGTCACGGCTGAGCTGGGAAAGGGCGATTACCGGAATGGACATTTCCTTGGCAATAGCCTTGAGAGAACGGGAGATATTGGACACTTCCTGTTCCCTCATGCCTCTGAGTTCCGGAGGACCTGTCATCAGCTGCAGGTAGTCTATTATGATCAGTTTTACGCCTGCATTGCGCACCAGACGGCGGACCTTGGAGCGCAGCTCGTATATCGAGATGGAGGGTGTATCGTCTATGTACAGAGGCGCGGCCGAAAGATCCTTGATGCGCTCGTGCAGCTGCACCAGCTCATAGTCCAGCAGTCTCTTACCGCCTCGTATCTTATCCGATGACAGGCCTGTCTCGGAGACCAGCAGCCTTTTTACCAACTGCTTGGAAGACATCTCAAGAGAGAAGAATGCCACAGGTATATGATGTTCCACCGCCATATTGCGGGCCATAGTCAGCACGAAAGCCGTCTTACCCATCGAGGGACGGGCCGCGATAATCACCAGATCGGACTCCTGCCAGCCCAGGGTAACCTTATCGATACCGGTAAAGCCCGACGGCACTCCGCTCAGGCCGTCGGTACGGTCCTGATTGGACTCTATCTCGGCAATAGTATCCTTAAGAACATCCTGCACGGGAAGGGTCTCGCGCTTCATATTCCTCTCTGCCAGGTCGAAGAGCTTCTGCTGCGCATTGTTGAGCAGGTCGTCCACCGGTATGCTGTCATCGAAGGAATCCCTCTGCACCTCGGCGGAGATGGTAATCAACTCCCTTTGTATGTGTTTCTGGAGCAATATATTGACATGGTAGTCGACATGAGCGGCCGCTCCCACCTTGGAGGAGAGCAGACTGAGATAGTACGGTCCTCCCACCGCCTCAAGGTCCCCAGTTCGCTTGAGGGCCTCGGCCACGGTAAAGATATCCACCGGCTCATGGTCCTTGGACAGGGCGGATATAGCTGAAAATATCTTGCGGTTAGCCTCCTTGTAGAAACAGTCGGCAATCAGACGTTCCAACACATCAGGCACGCAGTTGGGCTCGATCATCATCGCACCCAGCACGGCCTCCTCCACGTCTATTGCCTGAGGCGGCACCTTGCCTGCCTCCAGTCCCAGGGCATCCAGGGACACTTCCTTTTTCTTATTTGTTCTGACAGTCTTGGCCATATTACAGTCTGTCCAGTGCTTTTATGACAATATTCAATGCCTCTTCCACTTCCCCGTCACTGATGCACAGAGGAGGAGCTATTCTGAAAGAGGTCGGATGGTAAAGAAAATAATCGCTTACAGCCCCTTCCTCCAGCAGCAGACCGAGCATCCTCTCTGCCGCCTGAGGTCTTCCCAGGTCAACGGCCAGCAGCAGGCCGCTGCGCCGTATCTCCTTAACCGCCGGATGTGAGGACAATGCCTCTTCCAGACGGCGTCCCTTCTCTTCGGCGCGGGCCACCCAATCCTCGCTCAGCAGCAGACGGAGGGAGGCTAGGGCCGCGGCACAGCAGACCGGATGTCCGCCGAATGTAGTGATATGCCCCAGCACCGGATCGTGGGTAAATGCGTCCAGTCTCTCCTTTGAGGAGACTATCCCGCCCAGGGGCATTCCTCCTCCAAGGGCCTTGGCCAGCACCAGAATATCGGGAATCACCCCGTACTTTTCAAATGCGAACATCCTTCCGGTCCGACCGAATCCGGTCTGTACCTCGTCGAAGACCAGCATCGTTCCGGTCCTGTCGCACCTTCCACGCAAAGCCTGAAGGAATCCCGGCTCGGGAACAATCACACCGGCCTCGCCCTGCACCGGCTCCACGATCACACAGGCCGTCTCCTCGGTAATGCGCGTCAGGTCCTCGATTCGGTTGAATCTCAGATGGTCCACCTCCGGCAGCAGCGGTCGGAAAGCATCCTGACGGGCAGTATCGCTCATAAGGCTCATCGAGGCATGGGACGAACCGTGATAACAATTGATGAAGGATGCCATACGGCGGCGACCGGTAAGCCTCTTTGCCAGCTTCAGGGCCGCATCCACGGCCTCCGAACCCGAGTTGACATAGTAGATGCAGTCCAGCGAGGGGGGAAGTATGGAAGTCAGCAGGGAGGCATGCAGCACCTGAGGCGCCTCGATCATCTCTCCGTAGACCATCAGATGAAAATAGTCCTCCGCCTGTCGGCGCACGGCCTCCACCACCTCCGGACGGCCATGTCCGACATTGCTCACACAGACACCTGAGACCAGGTCCAGATACCTGCGGTCACCGCTGTAGAGAAAGACACCATCCGCCCTGTCTACCTCGATAGCCAGTGGGGATGGTGATGTCTGTCCTACGTGTCTGAAGAACGTACGGCTGATCATACGTCTTCCTCGAAGTCTGGACTTACCAGGATACGGCCGCAGTATTCGCAGACGATAATCTTCTTGTTCTGGGCGATGTCAAGCTGTCTCTGAGGGGGTATCTTGTTGAAGCAACCGCCGCAGGCATCCCTCTTGACGGTAACCACTGCCAGACCGTTATGGGCATTGGCCCTCACCTTCTCATAGGCGGCCAGGGTCCTGGCGTCGATGGAGGCCTTGAGCTCGGCTATCTCCTTTGTCAGAGCCTCTTCCTCCTTGGCGGTATCCTCAGTGATGGATTCGCACTCCTTTCTCTTCTCCTCCAGATCAGCCTCCTTCTGGGCGATGGCGTTCTGAGTCGCTGTCATGGCAGCCTTCAGCTCGGAGATGCGGGCGTTCTTCTCGCCTATGCGCTTGTTGGCCAACTCGAGCTCCAGCTGCTGATACTCCACCTCACGGGAGATGGACACATACTCCCTGTTATTCTTGACATTGGCCTGCTGCTCCTGATACTTGGCGATGGCAGCCTTGCTGTTCTCTGCCTCTATCTTCTTCTGAGCCACGAACTTCTCTGCATCGGCCATCTCCTCACGGATCTTGCCTACACGGGTCTTGAGTCCCTCTATCTCATCCTCCAGGTCGCGGATCTCATCGGGAAGCTCGCCGAGCAGCATATGGATCTCGTCGATCTTGGAATCCTTCTGCTGGATCATGTACAGGGTGTGGAGCTTGTGCTCCATCCCGGCGTCACTGTCGTTGATGCTCTTGGAGAGGGACATGAATGTCTCCCGCCTGTCGATAGGGGTGTCTATCACATTCTTCTGTTTAGTTGTAGCCATATCTGTTCTAAAAATAATATACTGGGTTGATTCTACTGCTCCGCGCAATCCGGACGGCAAAGTTAGGAATTTTTTCCCTAACGATGTCACATATCACGCCGATAATCTCCACCTCACTCTCAAAATGCCCGATATCGGCTATCATCATCCCGTCCGGCGCATAGAAATCATGATAGGAAATATCTCCCGAGACATATACGTCCGCACCTGCGGACAGAGCGGTACCTATAAGGGAACGGCCGCTGCCTCCGCACAGAGCGACCGTGCCGACGGTACCCGTCAGCAGGCGGGAATGACGGACTGTGTTGAGATTCAGGACAGTCTTCAGATGTCCGAGAAAAGCCTCGGGTGCCATGGGCTCAGGAAGTTTTCCTATGATTCCCAAGCCGTTGCCGTCTGCGTCACTGTCCAGGACCCGCACATCGCGAAGACCGATCCTGGAAGCAGCAGTACCGCTGACTCCGCCCGGGACCTTGTCCATGTTGGTATGACAGGAGTAGACGGTGATGCCGTGCCTGATGGCCGCAATGACCGTCCTGCCTGTGAGAGTAGCCTCCGATATTTTCTTAATGCCTCCGAATATAAGAGGATGGTGCGTGATGACCATATCCGCCCCGACAGCCACGGCCTCTTCGATGAGTTCCGGCGTACAGTCGAAACCCACCAGGACAGAATGTACCTCCGAGTTCCCGTTTCCGATGCAGAACCCGCTGTTGTCCCACGACTCCTGCAGGGACAACGGAGCTGCCTCCTCGACAGCCGCCGCTACCACAGACGCTTTCATCAGCCCAGGGATTTTGAGATTTCGAGAAGGGACTCCCTGATACCGCGCAAGCGGGCGACCACTTCGGTGCGGTTGTCCAGTCCTCCGGGATTGTTCTTCATACGGGCCGCAGCACCATCCAGTGTCATTTTCAGATCCTTGACCAGATGATGGATGATCTTGAGGTTCTCCACATCCGCGGGAGTGAAACGGCGGTTGCCCTTGCGGTTGCGCTCAGGCCTTACAAAATCCGAGAATGTGTCCGACCAGAAACGGACAAGAGAGGTGCTCTCACCGAGTATCTCGGCTACCTCTCCTATACTGTAGTACAGTTTTTCCGGCTTATATTCCTTGTACGGCATGATGTATGGTATTAGTCGAGTGATTGTCCTGTGTTGACGGCATATATGAGCAGTTCTCCGAAATGCTCCGTATCCAGTTCGCCGTTGAAATAGTTCAGCGGATCCTGCTGGACTCCGTTCAGGAGCACCTCATAGTGCAGGTGAGGGGCAAATGACGTTCCGCTGTTGCCGGTGCGCCCTATCACATCTCCCCTGCTCACCTTGCGTCCGCTGCGCACCAGCAGGTCAGACAGGTGGGCATAGACTGTCTCATAGCCGTTGCCGTGATCTATCACGATACGGGTGCCCTGCAGTTTCTGGGCCCTCTCCACCGACTTCACCCTGCCGTCAGCCGTAGCCCTGACCTCCACTCCCACTGGAGTGACCAGGTCCAGGCCGCCATGGAAGACCACCTGTTTATAAAAGGGATGCATCTTGCGTCCCACTGAAGCGCCCACGTTGTCCAGAGGGAAGTCCGCAACCGGCATCACACACGGAATCCTGGCCAGAGAATCCTTGTCTATTCCCTCCAGATCAGCCTTTATCTGGGATATCAGCTCGTCACAGGCATCGAATTCCTGCATGAGGCGGTCTATTTTCTGGTGAGTATGCGAGATTTCCGCAGCACTGTAAACAGTATCCGAGGTATAGTCGAGAGAGGCGGAGTCCGAAAATGTAAGCTCGGGGAAATCCGTATTGAAAAGTTCCCTGTAGATGTTCTCGTCCTTCTGGGAGAGCTCAGTAACAACATTTTCCAGCAGCTGGGTCTGAGATGACAGCTCATCATAGCGTTCCTCTATCAGACGGCTCTCCGAAATCATCCTCTTCTCCTCGTCCGAAGAGAAGAAAAGGGTAAATATGACATAATAGAGCAGCACCAGGGCGAGAGTGTACGCAAGGAACTTCAGCACTCTGAGAATGTGATATCTCACCGGGTGCTTGTCCTCTACATAGTCCAGAAGGTCCTTATCGTACTTGAGCTTGCCCATGACCTCAGCTCATAGGTTTCTCGTTGGACGAATCTATGATGGCGGCATAGTCCTCGGGGAGAATGTCCTTATTGTAATAATTCACGGGATTGACGTGCCGGTTCATGTATATTACCTCATAGTGCAGGTGCGTTCCGGTAGACCGTCCGGTGTTGCCCATCTCGGCTATCATCTGCCCTCGCTTAACCTCTTGCCCCTTGACTACCAGTGCCTTGCTCAGATGCGCATAACGGGTCTCGTATCCGAATCCATGATCCACCAGCACATATCTGCCGTAACCGCCCGCATCATATCCCACCGCCTTTACCACTCCGTTGCCGGTAACGTATATCGGCTCGCCCTGCTTCCCGGACTTAGGCGCCAGGTCAACTCCTAAATGTCTTCCGTAACGGTCCTTCAGGATAGGGTCCACGCGGGTACCGAAACCGGAGGCCTGACGGACATGAGCATAGTTGACGGGAGGTATGGTCGGAGCGCACAGGGCCATCTCGGCAGCCCTCTCGGACACCAGCATCACCTGGTCGAAGGACTTGGACTGAACATAGGCCTTCTTTAGAAGTATATCGGAAAGCATGACGGCGGAGGTCAGTTCTCCAGTGTAATCCCGCTCGCGGATATCCGCATAACGGTCCACTCCTCCATAACCCGCATTGCGTATGTCCTCAGGAATCCTCTCCATACCGAAGACCGAACGGTACAGTGAATTGTCCCTGCGCTCCATATCCGCCAGCACGGCCGATGCCGACTCCAGCCTTCTCTGCTGCAGGTCCAGTTTAGAATGCCACTCCTTGGCATCCCTCTCTACCAGCAGCCGCTTGGGAGTCTTCATATCGAAGACATCGGTAAGGAGATACAGGGAAAGAACGAAAATTGAAACACTTGAGAAGGTATATAGAAGGACAGTCTTCAGATACCGCTGGACGGTGGAAGGCTGCTTGACCACATCGTAGTCCAGAGTCTCCCGATTAAGAACATATTGCTTATCTGTTTTTCTGCGCATAAAAACTTTCTACCCAGTTTACGCGCAAAAATACAAAAAAATCGGTTCGGCAACAGTTTTTTTTCACATCACAGCCCCGCAGTGTCCAGAGGCCGGCCAAACCATCCGGGGAGATACAGCAGCACCTTGGCCGGATGGCTGAAACGCAGCTCCACCTCTGGAGAGCTGACACGGTTGAGCGTTGCCTTCCACCACATGTCAAAGCGCACCCCGTCCGTAGAATACTCCAGACCGCTGCTCTCTATCCTCAACGAGGGATCGAAGGCAAAAATAGAGAGCGGCTGCCCCTTGGGGAGAGTCATCCTGCAGGAATTCAGGACCGGGGCAAAGACTCCGTAATCCGTCACCAGCGAGAGGTCACCGCGTGCTCCGCACTGTTCCAGATATTCGGCAAAGTCAGCCAGGAGCGAGATATTGCCTAAGGTATGGTCTTCCCGCTTGCCCGTAGCTCCGAACACGGTGATTGAGAATTCAGGCAGCGTCCTGCCCTTCCCGACTCTCAGCATCGAGCATATCCAGCGGAAGGCCTTCGAGAGGTCATTGCTCTCCTGCTCCCCCACGGGAAAGACTTGGTCAGCAAGTTCCTGCCGCAGGTTCTCGGGCAGTGAGTCCATGTCTCCCACCACAAATTCAGGCTTGCGGAAGCGCATGAATGAGGATGCGGCTCCGTCGCAGCACACTACCACGTCACAGGACATCAGACGGTCCCTCACATCGGCGTTTCCGGGGAAATCCCCGTCGCAGAGTATGGCATAGGAAACGGATGGTCTCATACAGCGGCGCCCCTCCAACCGGCAAGGAAACTTCTGACATCCATACGCTTTTTCGCAGGGGCCTGTATGTCAATAAGGGAGAGCGCGCCTTCCCCGCAACGCACCAGAATACAGGTACGGTGGTCAGTATACGCAGTTCCGGGGGCTGCAGTCAGGAAGTCCTCCGGAACTCCGGCTGAAACAGCCTGTTCATCAGAAAGAACTGCGGTAGAATAGAACTTCAGTTCCAGTTCCTGACCGTCCAGGACGACAGTGCCGTGGGCACCCGGCTTGGGAGAAAGTCCGCGCACCAGGTTGTGGAGACTCCGGGCCGGCCGGCTCCAGTCCATCTGTCCTGTCTCACGGCTGAGTTTGGGAGCTCCCGCCTGCTCCGGCCGGAGTGCCGACACATCCTGGGCCACAGGCACGGCCGTACCATTCTGAAGAGCTTCTACAGTCTTGAGTACCAGACCGGTACCCGCCTCCATAAGTCTTCCGTAAAGAGAGCCGAAATCCTCGTCCGGCAGAATATCCACCTCCTGCTGGAACAGAACGGCACCCGTATCCATATGCTCGTCCAGGAGGAATGTCGTGACTCCGGTACGCTCTTCCCCGTTGATCAGAGCCCAGTTGATAGGAGCGGCGCCGCGGTAGGCGGGCAGCAGCGAGGCATGCAGGTTGAAGGTCCCCTTAGGAGGCATGGACCAGACCGCCCGGGGCAACATCCTGAAAGCCACCACGACGAACATATCGGCATTCCATCCTCTCAGGGACTCCAGGAATGACTCATCCTTAAGGGACTCCGGCTGCAGCAGCGGCAGTCCCGCAGACAGAGCATATTCCTTCACGGGGCTGAACCCTATTTTCTGCCCGCGGCCTATCCTGCGGTCGGGGACGGTAACGACGCCCACTACATTGTACCCCCCTTCCACCAGGGCGCGGAGCGGTCCCACCGCAAATTCGGGAGTACCCATAAATACTATTCCCGACCGGCCCGAGCGGCTCAGCATGCCGTCCGTAGTACCGGTCTCCTTACGCTTGTTCATTGACAGTTTTGCAAAAAATTTCTTGACAGGTATCAGATATGTATCCAAGTTGAACATGGACGAGTCCTTTGTGGATTTCCATGTCAGGAATATTCCTATAGGCAGCAGTACGGCAGTAGAGATGAAGGCCCCCAACTCCGGGGATATGGCTCCGTCCCTTGCCAGTTTCCTGCCGGACGTATCCACCACCCAGTACAGGACGAAAAACAGGGCAGACACGATGACCGGCGTACCCAGTCCTCCCTTGCGGATGATGGCACCCAGGGGTGCTCCGATGAAGAAAAATATGAAGCACGCGAACGACAGGGTGAATTTTCTCAAAGACTCCAGGTCTATTCGCCTGAGGTAGAAGGTGTACTGAAGCGCCTCCCTGTCCATGCTCTGCATGGTCTGGATAGCCTTCTGCACTGAGCGCTCTGCACTCTGGACGGCATCCAGCTCATCCTGTGCGCTCTCCCAGACCAGGGTATCGAGCGGAAAGCTGGCAGCATAGCCCTTGTTGACAGCCGTGTCAAGCTGACGGGGGGTATTGAGGGATATGTTGTAGACGGCCTTCCTGCGCTGGTCGACCAGGGTCTTGTCGTACAGGGCACCTATGGAGTCGCGGTCATGATGCAGCTGCTGGAGGTTGCGGGCCATGATATCGTTGCCGTAACGCTCATCCTCGGACTTCTGGAAAGCATAGTTCTCCAGAGGTATCACTATTTCCTGCATGTCGAACTCTATCTGCTGAAGCCGGTAAGTGGTATCCCTGTAATTACGTGTGTTCTCCTCCTCGTAGGACACTCCGTGATAGAGGGTAAAGACTATGGCCTTCTTGTCCGGAGTAGAGCGGAAAAGTCCGGAATCCGCCACGGCAACGGATATATTGCCCTTGTTCTTGGTATGGTTGTAGACCATAACCCCGTACATCATGTCGGTGTCGCTGTTACGGGAATTGACACGGATGGAATAACCGTCAATACCATTGTAAAAGGTACCGGTAGGAATCTTTATCTCGTCCTTTGTCCGCGCGATGTCGTACTGAAGGGTATATATCTTGTTGTGCGCCAAAGGGATAAGATTATTGGAGACAAAGAAGGCCGCTACACTTATGGCGAAAGCCACGAATATCAGGGGCAGGAATATCCTCTGGAGGGAGATTCCCGCCGCCTTCATGGCCAGCAGTTCGTTGTTCTCACCCAGGTTGCCGAAGGTCATAATAGAGGCCAGCAGGGTAGCCAGGGGCATGGACAGGGGCAGGATAGTCGCCGAGCCCCAGCCCAGGAACTCCATGATGACCCAGAAACTCAGACCCTTTCCCACCAGCTCGTCGATATACAGCCACAGGAACTGCATCACCAGTATGAATACGGTGATGAAGAATGTCATCACGAACGGGCCGAGGAACGACTTGAGCAGGAAGAGGTCCAGTTTCTTCATTCAGCAGGGTATATGCCGTTTAACCTATCTTGTTGACGGATTCGATCATGGCGGTCAGAGCAGCCATCAGGCCCTCCGGGTCCTTGCCTCCGGCCGTTGCCAGGAAGGGCTGTCCGCCTCCACCGCCCTTTATGTGAGCTGCCGCAGCCTTGACATCCTTGCCGGCATGCGCTCCTGCGGCCACCAGATCGTCCGTGTACATCATCAGCAGCGACGGCTTGTTTTCAGGAGTCATTATCGCAGCCACCATGGCGGCACGGGTGTTTTCCTTACGCAGTTCGAATGCCACTTCCTTTACGACATCGGAAGAATACACTCCTGTAAGACTGAACAGACGTACCCCTGCCGGTGTAGTCTCGACCTTCTCAGTCAAGGTTCTCTTGAGAGCAGCCGCCCTTTCCCTGGCAACTTCCTCAAGAGAGCGGCGGAACGAGTCATTTTCGGCCACCAGCTTCCTGATGGCGGTGATAACGTCGGGAGTATTCTCGAAGAATGAGCGGACTGCAGATATCTGGTCCTCCACTCCGTCCATCACATCCTCTACATAGCTGCCGGTGACGGCCTGGATACGGCGGACTCCGGCGGCAACTGCCGACTCAGATACGATCTTGAGCATGCCTATGCGGCCTGTCGATGCAGTGTGAGTACCTCCGCAAAGCTCGATGGAGTCCCCGAAACGGACAGCGCGGACCTTGTCTCCGTACTTCTCCCCGAAAAGCGCCATCGCTCCCATGGCCTTGGCCTCGGCAATAGGTATGTCACGGTATTCCTGAAGGGGGAAGTCAGAGCGGATAAGACGGTTGACCATCCTCTCCACCTCACGGAGCTTCTCCGCAGGTATCTTCTCGTAGTGGGAAAAGTCGAAACGGAAATACGCGGGGCAGACATACGAGCCCTTCTGCTCTATGTGGGTGCCGAGAACAGAGCGCAGGGCGTAATGAAGCAGATGGGTCGCCGAGTGGTTGTTGGCCGTTTCCTGACGCTTCTGGGCGTCCACCACTGCGTGGAAACCTGCCTCCGGCTCCGAGGGGATACGTTCGGCGATATGGATGCTGAGATTATTCTCCTTTACGGTATTGACTATATTGATTTTCTCTCCTGCAGGCGATACGATGTATCCGCAATCCCCGACCTGTCCTCCGCTCTCGGCATAGAAGGGAGTGCGGTCAAAGACGAGCTGGAATACCTCCTTGCCCTTGGTCTTGACGGTGCGGTACTTGACTATCTGCACATCGGTCTCGAGCAGGTCATAGCCCACGAAGGAGTGCTCGTCGGTATCGTTGAGCACCACCCAGTCCCCGGCCTCCACGGCTGCTGCGTTGCGGGCCCTGGCCTTCTGCTTGCCCAGCTCCACTTCGAACTCCTCCAGGTCGATGGTATATCCGTGCTCCCTGGCGATAAGCTCGCTCAGGTCGACGGGGAAACCATAGGTGTCGTAAAGGGTGAAGGCGTCCCTGCCGGAAATACGCCTGTTATCGGCATTCTTCTCCATAATGGTGTTTATCAGACCGATACCCTTGGCCAGAGTCCGCAGGAAAGCCTCCTCTTCCTCGCGTATCACATTCTCAATGAGGGCCTGCTGCCTGACAAGCTCCGGATAGGCATCACCCATGACATCCACCAGCACGGGGACAAGACGGCACAGGAACGGCTCGTTCAGGCCCAGGAAGGTGTAGCCGTAACGGACTGCACGGCGCAGGATACGGCGGATGACATAACCGGCCTTGACATTCGAAGGCAGCTGCCCGTCGGCTATCGAGAACGAGATAGCCCTGATATGGTCGGCCACTACCCTCATCGCCACGTCCACATCCTCGGACTCAGTCCTGTATTTATGTCCGGATATTTCGCCTATCTTCGCTATGATATCCTGGAACATGTCCCCGTCGTAATTGCTCTTGTTGCCGTTGATGGCCATAACCAGACGCTCGAAGCCCATGCCGGTATCCACATGCCTGTGAGGCAACTGCTCCAGAGTTCCGTCGGCCTTGCGGTTGTACTGGATGAACACCAGATTCCATATCTCTATCACCAGCGGGTCGCCCTGATTGACCAGGTCCCGGCCGGGCACTGCCTTACGGTCGGCCTCGTCGCGCAGGTCGATATGTATCTCGCTGCAGGGGCCGCAGGGGCCGGTGTCGCCCATCTCCCAGAAATTGTCCTTCTTGCAGCCGTAAAGTATCCTGTCCTCAGGCAGATACTGCCTCCAGATATCCAGAGCTTCTTCGTCCGCACCCAGTCCGTCCTCAGGACTGCCTTCGCAGACAGTGGCATAGAGACGCTCCGGGTCGAGCTTGTAGACCTGCGTCAACAGTTCCCAGGCCCAGGCTATGGCTTCCTTCTTGAAATAGTCTCCGAAGCTCCAGTTGCCGAGCATCTCGAACATGGTGTGATGGTAGGAGTCGTGGCCCACCTCCTCGAGGTCATTGTGTTTTCCGCTTACCCTGAGGCACTTCTGGCTGTCCGCCACCCTAGGGTAGAGTATGGGTGTATTGCCGAGGAACCAGTCCTTGAACTGGTTCATACCGGCGTTTGTAAACATGAGCGTGGGGTCCCCCTTTACCACCATAGGGGCAGAGGGCACAATCCTGTGGCCCTTCGAGGCGAAGAAGTCCAGGAACTGTTTTCTAATCTCTTTCGATGTCATATAATAGCGAACTGAACAGTTGAAACTGCAAATATAAACATTATTTCGGCGCGATGCGGTATAGGACAGCCGCAATCACGGCATAGAGAATATTGGGCAGCCACATTGCCAGCCAGGGCGGGAGTGTATCGGTGATGACGAACATCTGGCTGAAACGCAGGAAGAGGATGTAGGAGAAACTCAGGGCAATGCCCACGCCAAGATTCAGGCCTATGCCTCCACGGCGCTTCTTGGAGGAGAGGGATACTCCTATCAGAGTGAGGATAAAGGCCGAGAACGGCACGGCAAAACGGGTGTGTTTCTCGATAAGGGAGTACTTGACCATGCTGTCTCCTCTCATGCGCTGCATGTCTATCAGATCGTTCAGTTCTTTGTACGTGAGGGTCTCCACCGTATTCTCCCTACGGTAGAAATCCGCCAGGTTGAGCCGGATCACCGTATCCAGCTCCTTCCCCTGGGCGACTATCCTCTGTCTGGAGGTGCTGTAGTCGCGGATTACATAGTTCTTCAGCTTCCAGCCGCCCGATACGCTGTCCCATGCCGCACTCTCGGCTGACAGTTTGGAGACCAGATGGCTGTCCTCTATGCTCTCCAGTGTGAATTTATAAGCCGTGTTGTTCCACGTACTGAACGACTCTACGTACACAAATTCCCCCGGAGCTATCTGGTAGTGGATATTGCGGTTGGTATTGTAGAACTTCTGCCCCTTGATGTACTGTTCCTCGAATGCCAGACGCCGCTCATTGGCGCTGGGTATGACGAAAAGGTTGAGCGACAGACTCATCAAGGCGATAAACAGGGAAGACAGGAAGTACGGATACATAAGCCTGCCGAAGCTCACCCCTCCCGACAGCATAGCTATGATCTCACTGTTGCCCGCAAGTTTGGACGTAAAGAAAATCACGGTGATGAAGACAAACAGCGGACTGAACATATTCACAAAGTACGGGATGAAATTCAGGTAATAGTCGAAGACTATCGCGTGGAGTGACGCCTCCTTATCCACGAAATCGTCTATCTTCTCGCTGATGTCAAAAATGATTACTATGACGATAATCAGCAACAGGGCAACAAAGAAAGTCCCTATGAACTTCCTAATGATGTACCAGTCCAGTGTCCTTATTCTGAATGTGCTGATATTCATCCGCTACAATCTGTTCTGCAGCCGCTTCACCGCGGCCTCCTTCCACGGCAGGAAATCGCCTGCCTCGATATGCTTCCTCGCCTGAGCCACCACGTCCAGATAGAAGGCCAGGTTGTGCTCACTGGCTATCTGCGCTGCCAGCATCTCCCCGGCTACGAAAAGATGCCTCAGGTAGGCTTTGGTATAGGCAGTGTCCACAAAGGACGTGCCATGAGGGTCTATCGGTGAGAAATCCCTCTCCCACTTCTTGTTGCGCATGTTCATCCTCCCCTCCCAGGTGAACAGCATGCCGTTGCGGCCGTTGCGAGTGGGCATCACGCAGTCGAACATGTCTATACCCCTGGCAATGCCCTCCAGCAGGTTCTCCGGTGTTCCCACTCCCATCAGGTAGCGCGGCCGGTCCTTAGGCAGGACGGGATGCACTGTCTCTATCATCCCGTACATCACATCGGTGGGCTCTCCTACGGACAGGCCGCCTATAGCATAGCCCTCACAGTCATACGAGGCCACGTTCTCGGCAGCCTCTATCCTAAGGTCCGGATATACACAACCCTGGACTATGGGGAAAAATGCCTGGGAATAACCGTAAAGCGGCTCTGTCTCCCGGAAACGGGCGATGCCCCTCTTCAGCCACTGCTCAGTCAGGTCCAGGGACTTGCGGGCATAATTCCTGTCAGCATCACCGGGAGTGCACTCGTCGAGGGCCATGATGATGTCGGCTCCGATGATGCGCTGGGTATCCACATTGTTCTCAGGAGTGAAACTGTGGGCCGAGCCGTCGATGTGGGAGCGGAAGGTACAGCCCTCGGGGGTCAGTTTCCTACTGTCAGCCAGGGAAAATACCTGAAAGCCACCGCTGTCGGTCAGTATCGGGCGGTCCCAGCCTGCGAACTTATGCAGACCTCCGGCCATGCGGAGAGTCTCCAGGCCGGGCCGCAGATAGAGATGATAGGTATTGCCCAGGATAATCTGAGCCCCGATGTCGTTCTTCAGGTCCCGGTGATACACTCCTTTAACAGAGCCGACAGTCCCCACCGGCATGAAAATCGGTGTCTCTATGATTCCGTGGTCCGTCTCTATACGGCCCCTGCGTGCACAGGAAGCCGGATCTGCTGAAAGAAGTGTAAATCTCATATTCCGTTGGTTACCCAATAACTTGACTTGCCTTTATAATTTACATACACGCGGGTCTCCACCTTCGACTCCGAAAGCGTCACCTCAATGTCCTCATCCCGTTCCTCAACCCCTTTGGTAAGAAGATGCAGTCTGAAACCTCCATTGTAGAAGCCGACGTGCGAATTTATAAACGCATGAGTCGGCTGCAGCGTAGAAAAATCCACGTTAGTCAGCGTCTTCACGTCTTTCACCATTCCTGTCTCGGAGAAAGATCCGGACGTCTCGAGAATATAAGTAAGTTCCAGATCCTGCCCCACTGCCTCCGGATCCGGCGCATCCAGTTTATGGACATCCGGGGAAAATGCGGTGAAGGACAGACTTTCGATAGTCCTGCCGCTGCCTGCAGGGCCGGCACCGTCCTCCAGTGTCAGAGCCCATGTATCAGCGGCAGTGCAGAGCATATGAACAGTATTGTTATAGGCCTTGCACACCCATTCCGCACCCGGGGTGAGAATAGATTCACCGCTGAACTCAATGATACATTCATAGCCATTCAGTCTGAGCGTCCCTGAGTCATCAGTCCTGTTCATTGTTATGTCCATACCGTCGAACAGTTCTCTCCGGATATAGTACTGCTCATACACGTCGTCCGCCTTGAGATAACGGTCAGCCTTAAGCGTATAGTCCAGTATCTGAAGCATCGGCATGAGCACGTTGCGGGCCGTCACCTCATACACATAGTACCCCTCTTCCACGATATCCCTGTCGAGCATGTCATCAGAGTCCACGACCCTGCAGGATGTGGCGACAAGCAGCATGGCCGGAATAAGAAATATGACGGTCTTTATTGTCTTTCTCATCGTAATTCTTTGCTTTAAAATCTATAACCTATCCCGACAGTAACCAGGCCGGTCGTCCCTATCGAAAGCTCGGCCAGACCATAAAAATACCGGCCCACGGCTATGCCTATCGGGGTTATGCTGCCTGCCAGCCGGACTCCGCTCCATGTAGACATATTGTCCTGGTCCACCACGGCGGAAATGCCTATGCCTATACCCGAGTACATACGCACCCAGTTGCGGTACAGCCAGTTGAACCTGACGTAAGGCATCACGGATATGGAGCATGTATTCTCTCTGTATGCAAAGTCCCCTGAGTACTTGTCATAATAGGAACGGTGGTATCCTGAATAGGTAAGTACTCCGGACAACTCTAACCACCTCTTGAACCGGTATGAATACGTGACGTTGACAGCTCCTGTCAGATAACCGTATCCACCGTAGTAGCGGGAAGCTGCCAGATGCGCCGCGATATTATCATCCGCATCGTAATAGTACACGTAACCTGAATAATTGCCAGTGGGATAGTCGATAGGTTTCCATCCCCACGAAAGCCTCACGTCGCTTCCCCTATAGAACTGCCTTCTGTCGAAGTTCCTTTCCCATGCCGACAAGTCAGCGGTACTTCCGGCTGCTGCAACCAGAAGTACCGCTGAGATTATAATCCTGGATATACGTCCCATGGCAGGCATACCGTCAGTACTACTTGCCGAGCTTGGCTGCGATAGCCTTGAGCATGTCGTCCACCATGGCATCGATATGCCACTGAGGATTCCAGCCCCACTCCTCGCGGGCGCAGCTGTCGTCCATCATGTTGGGCCATGAATCGGCGATGGCGGCCTTGACAGGATCTACGTTGTAGTCGAATGTGGCTGAAGGTATGCGCTCCTTGATCTTGGCGAAAAGCTCGCGGGGGCAGAAGCTCATGCAGGTGATGTTGAAGCTGTTGCGGTGTTTCAGCTTGGAAGGGTCGGCTTCCATGAGCTGCACCACTGCATTCAGTGCGTCAGGCATGTAGAGCATGTCCATGTAAGAGTCCTCGGGAATAGGACAGGTATAGTGTCCAGTCTTGAGTATCTCGTAGAATACCTCCACTGCGTAGTCAGTGGTACCGCCGCCGGGCAGACAGCCGTTGGAGATGATGCCAGGGAAGCGCACGCTTCTGGCATCCACGCCGAAGCGGTGGTAGTAATAATCGGAGAGGAGCTCACCGGTCACCTTGCACACACCGTAGATGGTGTCAGGTCTCATGACCGTATCCTGAGGGGTCTTGTCGTGGGGAGTGCTGACTCCGAAGGCTCCGATGGAGCTGGGGGTAAAGACTGCTGTCTTGAACTCCTTGGCGAGGGTCAGGGAATTGACCAGAGCACCCATGTTGATCTTCCATGCAAGCTCAGGGTTCTTCTCACCGGTAGCGGAGAGAAGGGCTACGAGGTTGAAGATGGCATCTATGTTATTGTCCTTCACAGCCTGTCCGAAAGCATTGAAGTCGAGGGCATCGAGTTTGATGGCCCTGGCGTATGAGCCGATCTTGGCGACAGCCTCGTCCTTGAGGTCAGCACCGATAACATTATCATGCCCATATACTTTCTGGAGGTGGGGTACCAGTTCGGTGCCGATCTGTCCGCCGGCGCCGATGACTAATATGCGTTTCATATCCTTAGTATTTTTAGAGTGTTTTCTAAACGGCAAAAATAGTATTTTTCTACTAATCTTCTACAAAATCTGTTCTGTAGATTTGAAACGCTCCCAGACGATGTCTATGGCGGCCTGCGTGGGATGCGCCCCGTCGGCCTCGAACCAGGTGCGGTCGCGGAGTTCGTCGAGGACGATTTCGTAGGAGGGAAAATACTCAGCATTGGAGTGCTTCCGGATCAGAGCTTCCTCGGCCAGGAGGAGCGTTGCCTTGGAAAGCTGATTGCCGTGCAGGCCGTCCTTGAGGTGGCGGATGGGCGAGACAGTCAGGATAAAATGCCTGTCACTGAAGCGCTCGAGGATGGGCGACCAGAGGGAAACGATGTCTTCGACGTCAAGGCGCTCGCGGCGGAACTCCCACGCCGGATGCTTGTGGCAGTTCGACACGATCATGTCCCGTTCAATGTGTCGGAAAACCCAGGCAGTACCGAAAGTTATTATGACCGTTCCGGCCTTGTGGAAAGCGGAGGAGGCTTCTGCCAGAGCTGCATTGGCATACTCCAGGAACTCTTCGGGAGTCTTACGGGCAAATGAGCCATGATGCCAGAATGAGACGTAGCCTCCGCCTTCGGGGGCAATGGGACGGTGTTCCGGCGAAACAGCTTTCCGAGGCCGCCCCTCCCGCACCGGATTGGTATCCCGCGGTATGACATCCTCCGGTCCGAACGGCCGTCCGTCCGCCAGGCGCAGCAGCGACGAAGCGACAGATGCAGGATTGTACAGCACCCCGAAGGGATTGCAGCACACTTCCATCCCCGAAACCGCCATCCTCCGGCCCATCTCCGCGGAGAAACAAGAGCCGAGCGACAGCACTATGTCGTTCCTGTCTATCTTCATGACGGCAAATGTACACAAAAAAAGCCGCTCTTCGTAAGAGAACGGCTTTTCTACTGTCAGGACTGCCGGAATTACTCGGCCTTGGGAGCCTCCTCGGCTGCGGGAGCTTCTGGAGCGGGTGCTGCCTCTGCCTTGGGAGCGGCTTTCTTGCGGCTGCGGCGGGTAGAGGTCTTCTTCTCGGCTGCCTTGGATGTTCCGAGGGCTGCCTCGTTGAAGTCTACCAGCTCGATGAACGCCATGTCAGCGGCATCGCCCTGACGGAAGCCGGTCTTGATGATACGGGTGTATCCGCCGGGACGGTCGGCGATCTTGGGGGCCACGTTGCGGAAGAGCTCTGTCACGGCCTCCTTCTGCTTCAGATAAGCGAAGACAGTACGGCGGGAGTGGGTGGAGTCATCCTTCGACTTGGTGATCAGGGGCTCTACATACTCTCTGAGAGCCTTGGCCTTGGCGACAGTGGTCTCTATCCTCTTGTGGAGAATCAGCGAGCAGGCCATGTTGGCGAGCATCGACTTGCGGTGACCGCTCTTGCGTCCTAAATGATTGATTGTCCTATTGTGCCTCATTGCTATTATCTACTTCAGTTTTCTTTTTTACTTCAATATTGTATTTGCTTACATCCATTCCGAAATTGAGCTTCACCCTGTCCATCAGGACATCTATCTCGTTCATGGACTTCTTGCCGAAGTTCCTGAAACGGATGAGTTCTGCTCTCTGGTGGGAAACCAGGTCCGCAAAAGTCTCGATGTTGGCTGCCTTCAGACAGTTGAGAGCCCTTACGGAAAGTTCCATGTCGGAAAGTTTGGTAAGCAGCAGGTGCCTCATGCGCAGAGCTTCCTCGTCGAGAGCCTCGGGTGCGCTCTTTTCGGGAGGTGTCTCCAGGGATATCTTCTCATCGGAGAAGAGCATGAAGTGGTAGATGAGAATCTTGGCGGCCTCGGTCAGTGCATCCTTAGGATGGATTGACCCGTCGGTGGTGATCTCGAGGTTCAGCTTGTCGTAGTCTGTCTTCTGCTCGACACGGTAGTCCTCCACAGAATAATTTACATTCTTGATGGGAGTGAATATCGAGTCGATAGGAATGGTTCCCATAGGGGCTGAATCCACCTTATTCTCATCCGAAGGCACATATCCGCGGCCCTTGCCGATGTGGAGCTCCACAGAGAGCTTCACGGTAGGCTCCATGGAGCAGATGTGCAGCTGGGGGTTGAGGACCGAGAAGTTGCAGAGGCTCTTGGAGATATCCTCTGCAGTGAACTCCTGTTTGCCGGTCACGGTGAAGCTGACGGTCTCAGCCTCTTCCTCCTTGACTTCTCTCTTGAAACGTACCTGCTTGAGATTAAGAATGATGTCTACTACACTCTCAATGACTCCGGGGATAGTGTCAAACTCATGACTCACCCCTTCAATCCTTACGGATGTAATGGCAAATCCCTCCAACGAGGACAACAGGACCCTGCGCAGGGCATTGCCTATTGTAATCCCGTATCCGGGTTCCAGCGGGCGGAACTCGAACTTTCCGAAAGTATCGGTAGATTCGAGCATTATTACTTTGTCCGGTTTCTGAAATGCTAAAATTGCCATGACGTCATTGATTATTTAGAGTACAGTTCGACGATCAGCTGCTCGTTGATATTCTCAGGTATCTCAGTTCTCTCGGGGAGATTGAGGAATTTGCCGGAAAGGTCGGTGCGGTTCCACTCGATCCATGCGTACTTGCAGGTATCGGCCACGCTGTTCTGTATCACCTCAAGGCTCTTGGACCTTTCGCGCACACCTACGACAGCACCGGGCTTAACGATGGTGGAGGGCACGTTGCATACCTCGCCGTTGAGGATGATGTGGCAGTGCGACACGAGCTGGCGTGCTGCAGCACGTGTGGGTGCGATACCCATGCGGTAAACGATGTTGTCCAGACGGGACTCAAGGAGCATCAGGAGGTTCTCACCTGTACGTCCCTGCATCCTGCGGGCCTTTGCGTATGTGTTACGGAACTGTCTCTCGAGAACACCGTAGGTATATTTAACCTTCTGCTTCTCCTTGAGCTGGTTTCCGTACTCGGAGATTTTCTTGCGTTTCTTGGCCATTCCGTGCTGTCCGGGAGGATAGTTTTTCTTCTCGAAATACTTATCCGGACCGTAGATCGGTTCACCGAACTTGCGGGCTATCTTTGTGGTAGGTCCTGTATATCTTGCCATAATTCTAAACTTTTAATCTTCTTTGTTCTATACCAAATTATACTTTACGGCGTCCTTTGGGACGGCATCCATTGTGAGGAAGCGGTGTCACGTCGACAATCTCGGTAACTTCAATACCGGTTCCATGGATGGTGCGGATCGCAGACTCGCGGCCCGCGCCGGGACCTTTGACATATGCCTTGATCTTGCGTAAACCCAAGTCATAAGCAACCTTTGCGGCGTCAGCTGCTGCTACCTGCGCGGCATAGGGGGTGTTCTTCTTGGAACCGCGGAATCCCATCTTGCCGGCCGAAGACCAACTGATAACCTGACCCATACTGTTGGTCATGGTTACGATCACATTGTTGAAAGTCGAGGAGATATGTGCCTCGCCGTAGGCGTCAACCTTTACGACTCTCTTCTTATTGGTTGTTCCAGATTTCTTTGCCATATTCAGTTACTTGTTACTTAGTTGCTTTTTTCTTGTTGGCCACCGTCTTCTTCTTACCCTTACGTGTACGGGCATTGTTCTTGGTACTCTGTCCGCGTACGGGGAGTCCGATACGGTGACGGATTCCTCTGTAGCATCCGATATCCATCAGACGCTTGATGTTCATCTGAACGGATGAACGAAGTTCACCCTCGATCTTGTAGTGCTCAGCGATAGTGGACCTGATCGCTGCGATCTGGTCGTCGTTCCAGTCGCTCACCTTGGTGTCGAAGTCGATACCGCAATCGGTGAGGATCTTACGGGCGGAACTACGGCCGATACCGTAGATATAGGTAAGACCTATCTCTCCTCTTTTGTTTTTAGGTAAATCTACACCGGCTATACGTGCCATACTATATTACTTTTTTATTTGTTTTACACATTTAATTATCCCTGGCGCATCTTGAACTTAGGATTCTTTTTGCAGATGACATAAAGGCGGCCTTTGCGCTTTACTATTTTGCAATCCTCGCTGCGCTTCTTGATGGATGCTTTAACTTTCATTGTCGTAAATTTTTATTTGTACCTGAAAGAAATTCTTCCTTTTGATAAATCATAAGGGGACATCTCTACTCTGACCTTGTCGCCGGGCAGGATACGGATATAGTGCATGCGCATCTTGCCGGATATATGGGCTATGATCACATGGCCGTTGTCCAGCTCCACGCGGAACATGGCGTTGGAGAGGGCCTCGATTATAGTTCCATCCTTTTCTATAGCAGCTTGCTTGGGCATAAGTACTTGTCTCTTACAACTTAATATTGTCTCTTACCTTCTATAAAGTCAAAAGTAGACAGAATATCGGCTTTCTCGTCCCCGACGGCGACCGTAAGCTCGAAGTGGGCTGACTTCTTCTTGTCACAGGTGCTGACAGCCCATCCGTTCTCGTGGAGGTAAATCGCTTTGCCTCCGGCATTGATCATCGGCTCTATGCAGATGGTCATACCCTTGACCAGCTTCTTTCCGGTGCCCGCTTTGCCGTAGTTCGGAACCTCGGGATGCTCGTGCATGTCCTTGCCGATTCCGTGTCCCACCATCTCGCGGACCACCGAGAAACCGAAACTCTCGGTATATGACTGGATGGCATGGCCGATGTCCCCTATCCTGTTGCCCGCGACTGCCTTCTCTATGCCGCGATACAGGGATTCCTTGGTGACTCTCAGGAGAGTTGCGGTCTCCTCGTCCACCTCCCCGACAGGGAAGGTGTACGCGGAGTCACCGTAGTAACCCTTGTATATAGTTCCACAGTCGACGGACACTATGTCGCCCTCGCGGAGCTTGTAGTCTGACGGAAAACCGTGGACCACGACGTCGTTGACGGACAGACAGAGCGTATAGGGGAAGCCGCCGTATCCCAAGAAGCCCGGCTCCGCGCCGTTGTCACGGATAAAAGTCTCGGCGATCTTGTCAAGCTGCATGGTGGTGACACCGGGAGCTACGTGCTTGCCGACTTCCGCCAACGTCTTGGAGACGAGGATCGCATTCTCTCTGAGAATCTCGATTTCTTCTTCGGATTTTATTCTTATCATACTCAAAGAACTTTTTGAGAATTACATTCCCGAACGGCCTTTAAGACGTCCGGTCTTCATCAAACCGTCGTAGTGCCTCATGAGCAGATGCGATTCGATCTGCTGCAGGGTATCGAGCACTACGCCTACAAGGATAAGCAGCGAGGTTCCGCCGTAGAACTGCGAGAACTGGTTGTTTATCCCGAACATCATCGCAAATGCCGGAAGTATCGCCACGATAGCCAGGAAAAGGGATCCGGGCAGAGTGATACGCGACATGATTGCATCGAGGTAGTCGGCTGTCTTCTTTCCGGGCTTCACTCCGGGAATGAATCCGCCGTTCTTCTTCATTTCCTCCGCCATCATGGTAGGGTTCACTGTTACTGCTGTGTAGAAGTAGGTGAAGGCCACTACGAGGATAGCAAAGATGAAGTTGTACCAGAATCCGGTATAGTCACTCAATGTAGCCGCAAGCCCCTGTGAGGCGTCGAAACGCGAGAGGAGCAGCGGGAACATCATCAGAGCCTGCGCGAAAATAATCGGCATAACGCCGGCCGCGTTTATTTTCAGAGGTATATACTGACGGACTCCACCGTACTGACGGTTTCCGACCACTCTCTTGGCATACTGTACGGGGACTTTGCGCTGTCCCTGTACGAGTGCGATGGTGGCAATGAAGACGAGGAAGAGAATCACAATCTCAATGAGGAACATGAGAGCTCCACCATTGGTCTGGTTGAATCTCTGTGCGGCTTCAGCGAAGAGCGCGAAGGGCAGACGGGCGATGATACCGACCATAATGATCAGGGAAATACCGTTACCGATACCCCTGTCGGTTATGCGCTCGCCGAGCCACATCACGAACATCGTACCTGCCATCAGCACGATTGTAGCGAAGATGTTGAATCCGAAACCCTGTACTAAGAACGCATCTGCAGGCAATTGTGCGTGAAGGTTGGTAATGTACGCAGGTCCTTGAAGCAAAAGGATTACAATTGTGAGATAGCGTGTCCACTGGTTCATTTTTCTACGTCCGCTCTCCCCTTCCCTCTGCATCTTCTGGAAGTAGGGGACCATCACACCCAGAAGCTGGATGACGATGGATGCGGAAATGTACGGCATCACTCCCAGCGCGAAAATAGAAGCGTTGCCGAAAGCGCCGCCGGAAAACATATCCAACAGACTGAGGAGGCCTGTGGACGCCTGAGCCTCGAGCTCCTGAAGTTTGGTCGGGTCAATACCCGGCACTACAATGAAGCATCCGAGACGGTACACAAGCAAGAGGAGAAAGGTGTATCCCAACCTTTTCCTCAGCTCTTCAATCTTGAAGATATTCTTGATTGTCTGAATAAATCTTTTCATCGGCCGCTTTACTTATTAGAGTACTATAGCCTTGCCTTCGAGAGCCTCGATCTTCTCCTTGGCAGTCTTGGAGAATGCGTCTGCGGTCACTTCGAGCTTCGCTGTGAGCTCTCCGCTGCCGAGGATCTTCACCTTGTCGTTCTTGGAAACGAGACCGGCGGATACGAGTGTATCGAAGTCAATCACGGTAATGTTCCTCTTCTCGCTCAGAGTCTGAAGGGTGGAGAGGTTCACGGCCTTATATTCCACTCTGGTGGGATTCTTGAATCCGAACTTGGGCAGACGTCTCTGGATAGGCATCTGGCCGCCCTCGAATCCGATCTTGTGACGGTAACCGGAGCGGGACTTGGCGCCGTTCATACCGCGTGTGGACTGTCCGCCGTGGCCGGAGCCTTCGCCGCGGCCTACACGTTTCACATTCTTGCGGGAGCCCTCTGCAGGTTGTAAATTATGTAGTTTCATCTCTTTTTACCTTACTAGTTAGTTAATCTCTTCTACTTTTACAAGATGGAGAACCTTCTGGATCATACCGTTGGTCACAGGAGTCAGTTCTATCTCCACCGACTGGTGCATACGGCGCAGTCCGAGAGACTCGAGGTTGGCCCTCTGCCTCTGGGTCGAGCCGTTCTTGCTCTTGATCTGAGTAACTTTAACTTTTGCCATAGTCTTGCCTCCTTATCCTTTAAATACTCTTTGCATGGGAATACCGCGGACACCTGCCACAGTATATGCATCGCGGAGCTCCGCAAGGGCGGCGATGGTGGCCTTAACCAGGTTGTGAGGGTTGGACGAGCCCTTGGACTTAGCAAGCACGTCCTGAACACCTACAGACTCAAACACGGCACGCATCGCACCTCCGGCCTTCACACCGGTACCGGGAGCCGCAGGTTTCATGAATACTCTGGCGCCGCCGAACTTGGCTTCCTGCTCGTGGGGAATGGTCCTCTTGTTCAGAGGCACCTTCACGAGATTCTTCTTAGCGTCCTCGATGCCCTTGGAAATAGCGGTGGTGACTTCATTGGCCTTACCGAGACCATAGCCTACCACACCCTTCTCGTCGCCCACTACTACGATAGCGGCGAAGCTGAAGTGGCGTCCGCCCTTGGTTACCTTGGTAACCCTCTGTACTGCTACCAATCTGTCCTTGAGTTCCAGATCGGTGGTCTTTACTTTCTTTACGTTGATATCTGCCATAGTCTCTTAGAATTTAAGACCGCCCTCGCGGGCTGCGTCTGCCAAACTTTTAACTCTTCCGTGATAGAGGTAGCCTCCGCGGTCGAAAGAGACGGTGGAGATACCCTTCTCTACAGCACGCTCGGCGATGAGCTTGCCCACCAGGGCTGCCACTTCAGTAGCGGTCTTGCCCTTGACAGCCTCTGCAAGAGACTTGTCGGTGGAGCCGGCAGACACGAGGGTAATGCCCTTGGTGTCGTCAATCACCTGTACGTAGATCTGCTTGTTGCTTCTGAATACAGACATCCTGGGTCTCTCGGGAGTTCCGTTTACGACCTTGCGGATGCGGTAGCGTATTCTCTGTCTTCTCTGTATTTTAGTCATTGCCATATTCCTATCCTCCTAATTATTTAGCGCCTGCGGACTTACCGGCCTTGCGGCGGAGCTGTTCGCCTACGAACTTGATACCTTTACCCTTGTAAGGCTCGGGAGCGCGCATAGAGCGGATCTTGGCGGCTACCTGGCCGAGCAGCTGCTTGTCGCAGCTCTTGAGAACAAGAACAGGGTTCTGTCCCTTCTTCACAGGCTCAGCCTCGGCCTTAATCTCCGAGGGGAGCATGAAATGGATGTCGTGGGAATAACCCAGAGCGAGCTCCAGGATCTGGCCCTTGACCTCCACGCGGTAACCTACACCGATGAGTTCCTGCTTGATGGTAAAGCCGGTAGATACACCGGTAACCATGTTGTTGATGAGTGCGCGGTAGAGTCCGTGCAGGGAACGGTGACGGGGCTGGTCCGTGGGACGTGTTACCGTAATAGTATTCCCTTCAACGGATACTTTGATGTCAGGATCAACCTTCTGACTCAGTTGTCCGAGCGGTCCTTTAACCAGTACCACATTATCGGCGCCGACCGTTGCGGTCACGCCCTGCGGCAGGTGTACAGGCAATTTTCCAATTCTTGACATTGTATTCTTACTTTTTTAAATTTTAATATACATAACAGAGCACCTCGCCGCCGACGTTCATATCCTTGGCTTCCTTGTCGGTGATGATTCCCTTCGAAGTGGAGAGGATGGCGATACCCATGCCGTTGAGCACGCGGGGCATATCCTCTACGCCTACGTACTTTCTCAGACCGGGGGTCGATACTCTCTGAATCTTCTTGACAGCTGCCTGCTTGGTTGTAGGGTGATACTTCAGGGCTATCTTGATGGTGTTGTAGGGAGTACCCTCGACCAGCTTGTAGCTGAGGATGTATCCCTTCTCATGGAGAATGCGGGTGATCTCCATCTTCATCTTGGACGCGGGAATCTCTACGATCTTGTGCTTTGCGAGATACGCGTTTCTGACTCTCGTCAGGTAATCTGCTATTGGATCAGTCATTTTGTTTGTTTTGTTTTAGTGGTTCGACGCTTTTCAGCGCCCGATATCCAATGGTTTATAAATTAAGTTAAAATATTTTTCTCACACATTCGCTGTGCTTTATTCGGGCGATTTTCAAGGCCTGCGAGCGAGGGGATACCGGAGTTTACTGCCGTAAAGAGGATGTCGCCGAGCGAGCAAAACGCAGAAAATCGTTCGAAGAAAGTGCAGCGGCTTACCAGGATGCCTTGCGAACTCCGGGAATCAGACCCTTGCTTGCCATCTCGCGGAACTGTATACGGCTGATGCCGAACACGCGCATATAACCCTTGGGACGTCCGGTGATGGAGCAGCGGTTGTGCTGACGGCAGGGACTCGAGTTCTTGGGGAGTCTGTCGAGAGCGGCCCAGTCGCCGGCTTCCTTGAGAGCTTTACGTTTTTCTGCGTATTTAGCGCACATTCTCGCACGTTTCACTTCGCGAGCCTTCATTGATTCTTTTGCCATATCTTCTAATTACGATTTTTTGTTCTTAAAAGGCAGTCCGAACTCACGGAGAAGAGCATGAGCCTCCTCATCCTTCTCTGTGGATGTCACAAAGGTTATCTCGAGGCCGAAGATCTTGGTGATCTTGTCGATATCGATCTCAGGGAAGATAATCTGCTCCTTGATGCCGAGAGTGTAGTTACCGCGGCCGTCGAACTTCTCGTTGATACCGTTGAAGTCACGGATACGGGGGAGGGACACTGCGATGAGCCTCTCGAGGAACTCATACATGCGGGCACCTCTGAGGGTAACCTTCACTCCGATGGCGGTACCGCGGCGGAGCTTGAAGTTGGAGATATCCTTTCTGGAATAGGTGGTCACGGCCTTCTGTCCTGCGATAGCGGTGAGCTCCTGCTGGGCAACCTCCACGAGCTTCTTGTCTCCGGTAGCATCGCCGATACCCTGGTTAAGGGTAATCTTCAGCAGCTTGGGCACCTGCATTACAGTTGCGAATCCGAACTCCTTCTGGAGCTTGGCCACGATTTCCTCTTTGTATTTCTTCTGAAGATTAGGAACGTATCCTGCCAAGCTCACGTGCTGTTCCTGCTTGGTCTCTTCTACTTTTTTCTTTGCCATTATTTAATCTCCTCTCCTGATTTTTTAGCGTAACGGACCAACTTTCCATTCTCGCCCATGCGGCGGCCGATCCTGGTGGGGCCTCCCTTGGCGGGATCCACTACCTGGAGGTTGGAAATATGAATTCCGGCTTCCTGTTTGATAATACCGCCCTGAGGATGCTTTGCATTGGGTTTGGTGTGCTTGCTCACCATGTTCACACCCTCCACGATAGCGCGGTCCTTCTTGGTGATGATCTCGAGAACCTTTCCGGTCTTGCCCTTGTCATTGCCGGCGTTCACATAGACCATGTCTCCTTTCTTGATATGCAATTTCTTGTTCATGTCTGTGCCTCCTATATATTAAAGTACCTCGGGTGCAAGAGAGACAATCTTCATGTAGTTGTCGCGCAGCTCACGGGCAACGGGACCGAAGATACGTGTTCCGCGGACCTCACCCTGGTTGTTCAAAAGCACGCAGGCATTGTCGTCGAAACGGATGTACGAGCCGTCGGCACGACGGATCTCTTTCTTGGTGCGCACTACAACGGCCTTGGATACCGATCCCTTCTTGGCGTCACCGCCGGGGATAGCGCTCTTGACAGCGACTACGATCTTGTCGCCGACGCTGGCATAACGGCGGCGGGTACCTCCGAGTACACGGATGCAGAGTACCTCTTTTGCTCCGCTGTTGTCAGCTACCATTAAACGTGATTCCTGTTGTATCATTTTACTTCACTTTTTCTACGATTTCTACTAATCTCCAGCGTTTGGTCTTGCTCAGGGGACGGGTCTCCATGATGCGGACCGTATCGCCTTCGTCGCATGTATTCTTCTCGTCATGAGCGACGAACTTGGTGGTCTTGTTCACGAACTTGCCGTAAACAGGGTGTTTTTCCTTAACTCTTACAGCCACGATGATGGACTTGTCCATCTTGTTGCTGACCACCACCCCGATTCTTTCCTTGCGTAAATTTCTTTCCATAACTGTTACTCTGCTTTTGCCTGGTTTTCCTTTTCAGTCAGGATGGTGAGCATACGGGCGATGTCCTTTCCTGCCTTTCTGATCTTTGAGGTATCCTCAATGGGGGAGACGGCATGGTTGATCTTCATCTGCGCCAGATTGGCCTTCTCGGTCTCGATGCGCTCGCGCAGGTCCTTGATAGACATTTCTCTGATTTCCTTGGGTTTCATTTCTTCTCCTCCGGTTTATTACTGTTCAACATAATCTCTGCGTACCACGAACTTGGTGGTTACAGGCAGCTTCTGCGCTCCGAGACGGAGAGCCTCCTTGGCAACTTCCAAAGGCACACCCTCTGCTTCGATAAGCATGCGTCCGGGAGTGATGGGAGCTACGAATCCCTCGGGATTACCTTTACCTTTACCCATACGTACCTCAGCCGGTTTCTTTGTGTAAGGTTTGTCAGGGAAAACGCGAATCCAAATCTTACCTTCACGTTTCATGTAACGCACTACAGCCTGACGGGCAGCCTCAATCTGCTGACCTGTGAGCCATGCCGACTCGAGGGTCTTGATGCCGAAAGAGCCGAAGGAAAGCTCAGTGCCGCGGTGGGCATTTCCCTTCATACGGCCTTTCTGCTGCCTTCTGAACTTGGTTTTCTTTGGTTGTAACATTGTCTATACTTTTTGTAAGTCTATTATTTCCAGTTAACTAAGCACACTTCTCCCATTAAACGGGGCTGCAAAGATATTACAAATTCCTGTAACACCAAACTTTTTTGAAGAATTTTTAGAAAAATTTTACAGCATTTTCGACCGGCTAATTTAAAAGTCAAGAAACGGGCTTTCAAGCGGTTGGCGAAATATAAACATTTTCGGGGCGGACGTTTTGGACACGGATGGCGCGGAGGCGGCAACACACCCGACAGCGGTTTGCGGCAGTTACCCTGCAGATATCGGCCCGGTGAAGTCCGGCTCGGAGGGCAGCGAATCTGGGCAGCGGCTCAGCGGACGGCAGTGGGTGCGGAGACGGGAAGGCGGACAACGAGGCGCGGCTTGCCCACCCGGAAGCGATGCTATGAAGATGCTATGAACGAAAATGAATCGTTCGCACAGGGCAACGGAGGAACAATATGATAATCAACCGATTAGCACAACAGCCCGTGGAAGCAAGCAGTTTCAAAATCGAGGAAAGCACATGCTGTTTTCGTTAATTACTGAATATCAGATGGTTGCGAAAGTGGGACGTGCGGGCATTTCCGTCCTGACACCAGATTCCACCCTGTCTCCGGATTCCGCCCGGCACCAGACTCTGTCCCGGAGCATCTCCGCACAAAGCCACGACACGAAAGGATAATCCCGCGAGAGCCACGCCACCACCGCCACCGGCAACGGTACCAACCGGCACGGCATAACCAGCCGCAAAATCCCACCGGTCCAACGCCCTCTGCGCGACAGGACATTGCCACGGGATATGCAGGCTGACAACGTCTGATCCACGTTTCCCACCAGCAACAACCCAATGCCAGCAAGATAGAGCGGGCCGACATCACCGACTCTCTCAGATAAACTCTTTCAAAAGGTCATAGGAGACACCGGTCAGGCGGGACAACTGCTTAGGCCCCAAACCATACCGTTTCCGCAACTCTTTTGCCAGGCGGCAGCGGTGCTCCACAGGCAGGCTCTCAGGAGCCCCGCAACGGAACATTTCCCAACACAAGCCGCTGACAGACCCATGCAGTTCAGCATCAGTATACTTGACTTTTCTCAGGATATCTCCCGTAAGCTCCATCTCCATATCATCATTCCGCGACATCATATACAGCAGCCTGGACGGGCGGAGAAAAAGTTCTTCGACAGAGCGCCAATCCACGTAACACTCAGGACACACCATCCCGTCCGGAGCCAGCACATAGTCATCCGGCAGACGATGGCGGGAACAGACCATTTCCCTCAGTCTCCTGACACCGATTTCACCGACAGTCTGCATGCCGCGTAATCGCGCACACTCTGCGGTCACTTTTTCAGGATTGAAATACACTCCGGCAGAACTCCATCTGTAAGCCGTAGGCAGAACGCCCAGTCCGGCAGACATGGGATTACGGAGGACGTATGCTATCGCACGCATAAGATACTCCCTGCTGTCAATACGTTTCATACACGCATCCGCTTTTGACATGTCCGCCAACGACGCCAGCCGCGCCTTATACTGCTTGATAAACTCCCTGCAGGACCGTTCGTCCCCGCGCTGGATAAAGTGCACATGATTATCCATCAAGCACAAGGCCAGCGTTCCTACCCGATACATCTGCGAATACACCGCGACTCCGTTCATTCCGTACACATAGTCCGCGCGGTCCTTGAAGATCACCCCGCTCGTCAGACCCTTCGTACACACATGCCAAAACTCGTTTTCCATAACAGCACCTATCTCTTTCTTTTCCCAAAGTTAGGAATTATCTACGTAAACGCCATGCCTTCCCAGGGAAATTTACGACAGGGATGATAAGGAAATACCTGACAACTGACTGGTGACGACGGGAACGGCCTGGGAATCTGGGATTGCCAGGAAGCGGGAACGGGAGGTAATGGCACACGGCTGCTGAACGAAAATGAATCGTTGGCACGGGGCCTTTCCGGATATAGCTGTGGTTCTGGAGGTTAGCAAAAATGGCTGTGGATGCAGTGAATTTTAATTGCGACGAAAGCACATCGTTACTATGCAAAACTTTGAAAGACAATCAGTTAGGCAAACAAGGCGTGCGGGCACGTCAAGGGAAATGCGGTGCAGCGGATAACTGGAGGGACTGGAATGGCTGGAGAGGAGCCGGAACGCGCTGGAAGGACCGGGAATCCGGGCACAATGAAAAAAGAGCCGCTCCGGGCGGGGCGGCTCTTAGGTTATCTACTGCAACAGTTGTCAGAAACGGAAGGCAAGCTTGAGGCGGGGCATCGTCAGGATCTTGATGTCGTGGTTGATGGCCCTGTAAGGGGACATGCCAGAGGGATGAAGTTCCATGACAGTGCACTGATACATGCCGGGGGCTACCTCGACTCCGAGCACCAGACCCGGCGCCACCGAGTAGTCAATACCGGCGACTATACCTCCCTGGACTGCCCAGGACTGACCGGCCTGATAAGAGGGAGTGGTCAGCTCGATGGGCTCCTGCTCGTCGTCACTCACCCCTGTGTAGGGAAGGTATGTCTCCAGACGGGCGAACTGGAATCCGAACACCACTCCGACATAAGGAGAGATGCGGGGATTGTCCGGCAGGAAGTAGAAGTTAGTACCGACTTGAGTATAGAACTGGTGGCTGGTACGTCCCACTACATACTGCGCGTCAGGGATAGGCATGTCGGGTACCGTGAAATCGCCCTCGATGAAGTCCTTCTTGGGTGTCGCACTGATATTCATACCGAACATCACGTTGACATCGAAGCGTTTGTGAACGAAGAAGGCATAACGGATACCTACCGTATTGATTATACTGTTGCTATTCATACTGCCTAGGTCGAGGTAGACCAGCGGGTCTGCTCCGAAACCGATGCTCTGCTGGTTTCCCATCCCGTAGTCACCGTAAGGCATCAGGTAACTGAGTCCGCCGTCCTCCGAGTACAGGGAGAAGCTGGAGGAACCGAGCAGCAGGGAGAACTGCATGTCGCCGAACTTCGGCTGCTCGATGGCGTATGACTGTGCCTTGACGGGAACCGACAGGATCAGCAGGGCCGCAATGGTTATGAATAGACTTTTCTTCATGGCTGCTGCTGTTTACGCTTCAGGGGTTTCTTCAGTGTTGCCTGTGAGGCTGGCAATATAGTCGCTGAGCAGCTGATTATAGAGATTGAACCTTTCAAGGAGAGTGTTGTAGTTGGTCTCTGCCTGTTCAAGCTGCATCTCTGCCAGCTCGATATTGTACTGGAGCAGCTGATCTATTTCGCCACTCTCAACACGTTGCAGCTGCTGCTGCATATATGTGAGCTGGTATACCAGGCTACCCTGGACATTATTTTCAGAGCCATTGATTCTAAGTTCAATATCATCAATCAACGCCTGTTTGAGTTCATCAAGAGTTGCCTCCTGATAACCCCAAGAACCATCAGGTAATTCAGTATAAATGTATATCACCGCCTCACCGGTTGTAGGATCTACCTGGAATTGATACTCCTGACCTCCGATTACAACAGGAGTGTTGTTGAGAATACCGTTAATTACATTCAGTTTCTGAATGAGGTTATTCTGTGCATTCTGCAAAACCAAGAGCTGGCTGGCGTACACACCACTGCCACCTTCTATCTGCGCAATCTCAAGCAATAGTCCGTCAACAACAAGCTGCTGCTCATCCCTTGCTGCAAAAGCATCCTCAAGCCTACGACGAAGTTCGGAATACTGCGCATAGAGTTCGGAATAATCAGCATCGTAATCGTCATTGAGATTAATGATAGCATCGTATGTTGTCTCAACTGCAGCCACCATCTCCGGGAACTCAGGCAGTGCGGCAATATGTGTCTTTATACCTTCTATCTCTACCGGCAATGCTATCATAACCCGATAGAACATCGTGCTCATCAATTGATTCACGTCAAAGCCAATTGCAGTAAGAAGCCTTTTACACATCTCTTGAGACTTCAAGTAGTAGAAACTAACGTTTACGTACCCTCTACCTGCCGGATTATTCTTGTTTACAGAATAGCCTGCAGTGAAATACTCACCGTAACCTATCAGATCCAATGTAAGTTCTTCTCCTCTATAATACTGGAAGTCATCTCCATAAAGCGCCCGTGACAATTCATTCCACTCCTGAGCTATAGATTTTACAGCGGGTTCTGTCGGCGAGGGCGCAACGGCATTGATATAATCCGGATTTCCGTTATAGTCATACAACTCCACCATGCCATATTCAACCTCTGCTATCACCGACTCTATAAACCAGTCGTTAATCGGATTCTGGGACTGAGGATCAGTAAGGTTGGCATAAGTAAGATTCTCCCAGCCTGTGTATGCCTTATTGACGAGCGTAGCTCTATACTCCTGCTCAGCACGCAGGGCATCCAGCACCTTGGTAACGGTGTCTTTGGCAGCCTCCGCTGTAGAAGGAAGTACCTTTTCCCTCCACAGAGCGATAGCCTCAATTGCGGCCTCATAAGCTGCAGGATATTCAGACACGGACTTATCCCACTCAGCAACAGTCAGGGGCAACTGCTCGACATAATTCTCGTAGGTAGTCTGAAGAGATTCCAGATTAGCTTCCTGACTTGTCAGATATGCCTGAAGATCTGCCTGCTCAGGAGAAGAGAGGACAAAGGCCTCAAGACCTGTCTTGAATAGCTGGAGGATTATCGAGCTTGTGTAATTGTTGGCTTCCCAGGAGAGGATTCCGTCCTGGCCCAGCTCGTACTTAAAGGTTGTCTCGTTATATTCAAAATCATCGATGAAATAAACATAACCGTTCGGGACCGTCTGCTGGGCTAAAGGTCGTGCAGCAAAGCCATCTCCAAATTTACTATAGAAATAATCCCTAATGTCTCTATTGAATATATTTGCTGCAAAATCAGCAATGGATGCAGGTATCGTCAGCGTAACGGTATCAAGCAGGCCCGCAGGATTATCCAGACCAGGCATCGTCTCGTTAGCCAAAGTATTCATTTCCTGCTGTATATCCATTATCACCTGATTCAAGGAGTCAAGCTTTGCCTGCGGCTCCTCAAGGGCAAGCCTCTTGTCTGCCGCAAGCCACTCCAGAGAATTAATCTCTTCCTCAATCTCTGCTAATCTACCGGTAATAGTCTCCGCTTCTGTAAGAAGATACTCCTGATCAGTGAAATCTGCCTCCTGAATCTCCGTCAGGTAAGCATTGGCATTATCCAGATTCTCCTGAGCCAGAGCTACTTCTCTTTCATACTGCATGTGCAGCAAAGTGGAATCATTGACATAGTCATACTTCATAGAAATGACGTTCTGCTGAGCGAGCAGCAAGTCTTGCTCTGCCTGCTGCAGCTGAGGACGCAGAGCATCAATCTTAGCGATGTACTCATCAATCAAGTTCTGCTCCTCGGTTGACAGACCGTTCTTCATAGCCTCAATATCACGCAGGGCTTTCTCATAATTGTACTGTGCCTGGGCTGTGGCAGCCTGAAGCTGCAGCATGTATGCCTCGTGTTTCTCTATTGCGGCCTCACGGTCACGTTCAAGCTGCTCTACATCCATCTGACGGGACATAATCTGCCACTCATAGAGAGCGATTTCTGCCTCCAGACGTTTGATTTCAGCCTCATTGGTCTCCTGCTCAAGAAGATACGCCAACTCCCACATACGGATCTGATGCTGATTCTGGGCCTCCTGAAGTTCAAGTTGAAGCTGCTTTTCCTGAAGATCCAGCTCCTTCAACTGATTGTCCAGATTTTTAGCCTGTACTTTAGCCTCTACCAGTGCTATCTGAGCCTGCTGGTAAGCAGTCAATGCTGCCTGGTACGCAGCTTCAGCGCTGATGAACTCGGCTTTCGCCTGCCGCATGGCCTCAATGCCTGCCGGCTCGGTGTTCTCCAGACATGACGTGGTCATGAAGAACATGCCGAGGGCGGCGGTTCCGATTAATAAGATTTTTTCATAAAGTTAATGTGTTTTTATCGCCCGATCTAATGTAACTGCAAGCCCGACAGTGCCAGACCGGAATATGCACGGCGGACAGGTAACGGAGAAGACACCATTTGCAATACTGGCAGACGGGGGGGGATATGTCTTCACAGTTCGTTTAGTGCTCGTAAAGTTATGCAAAATTTTTGGGAAAATCGCAAATTTTTCAAGCATCCCGTTAATGAAATTTGCGTATCTTTGTGACAGAAAAATCAGCACTGGTATGAACGATAATTTTACAAACGTCGAAAAAGCCTACATAGGCGACGTAAAACACAGATTTCCTACCAACATCCCATACATCACGGTGGAGAATTTTCCCAAGCTCGGCAAGCTCACCGCATTCCGTTTCCTGGAGTGGGCGGCGGAGCATCCGGACGGAGTCATCAGCCTTCCTACAGGCAAGACTCCTGAATACTTTATCGCATGGGTTAAAAAGGTCCTGAACGAGTGGGACACCAAGGAAGGCGCGGCCTCCAGGGAAGAGAGCGGACTCCTTCTCAACAAGAAGCCCGACCTGCGCGGCCTGCATTTCGTACAGATAGACGAGTTCTACCCGATCGACCCCCGCCAGCACAACAGTTTCTACAACTATGTTCAGAAATACTACGTAGAGGACTTCGGTCTGGACGCCTCGAAGGGCATCTTCATCAACTGCGAGCAGATACCCCTCGCGGACGGCAGGCACTTCACCGAAGTGTTCCCCGACGGAGTGATAGACCTGAGTCTGCGCTACCGCAACGCCAGGTCAGCCGCGGAGGACATACAGCAGAAGTCTATTTTCATGATTGACAACTGGTGCGCGGCCTACGACCAGAAGGTAAGGGACATGGGCGGTATCGGATTCTTCCTCGGAGGCATCGGTCCCGACGGGCACATAGCATTCAACGTCCGCGGCAGCGACCCCCACTCCACCACCCGACTGACCCACACCAACTACGAGACCCAGGCCGCCGCAGCAAGCGACCTCGGAGGCATCGAGATATCCCGCATCAAGCCCGTAATCACCATCGGCCTGGAGACCATCACCCATGACCCCGAGGCTGTAGCCATCATCTTCGCAGCCGGAGAGGCCAAAGCCCCGGTAGTAGCAGATGCCCTGGAGAAGACCCCCTGCAACCTCTACCCCGCCTCGGTGCTCTCGAAGCTGCCCAACGCCCGCTTCTATCTCACCACTGGCGCCGCCTCGATGCTGCATGAGTCCGTGTACCACTACTACGCCGACTCACCGTGGTCCCAGGAGAAGACCGACCGCGCAGTCATCGACTGCTGCAACCGCATCAACAAGTACGGCGACAAGATCACCCTCGAGGATCTCAAGGCCGACGAGTACTGCAGCATGATTCCCGGTCTGGACGAGCACACCGTGCAGAGCGTCATCGACTCCCTGACCCGCAAGATTGCACGCGGAACCTCGACCTGGAGCAATCAGAACTTCTACTACACCGGTCCTCACCACGACGATATCCTTCTGGGCCTGCTGCCCCACATTCACAGGGTATCCCGCAACGAGACCAACGAGTCGCATTTCTCCATCATGACTTCAGGCTTCAACGCCGTGACCAACCACTTCCTCATCGATGCCCTGAACGAGACTCTTGGCTTCCTGGACGCAGGCAAGATCGAGATGACCGACTATCCCGACTTCTTCACCGAGGGCTGGAAACGCAAGCGCGAGAAGGACATCTATCACTCTCTGATACATGTCGCATCCGGCAATGAGGAGGAGCGCAAGAGAGGCCGCTCACACCGCCTGGTACGCGATTTCATCGAAATCTACGGAGTCAAGAGCAAGGAAGAGCTGCGGAAAAAGATACTGGACGTAATAGACGAGACCCGCCACAGCTACGACGGCCAGAAGATGTCAGCCGACATCCGACTGCTCAAGGGTATGATCCGCGAGTTCGAGGAGGAGCTGGTATGGGGCTTCTTCGGCATCAAGAATGAGAACGTGCACCACCTGCGTCTGGGCTTCTACACCGGTGACATCTTCACCGAGCAGCCCAACCGCGAGCGTGACGTGGCCCCCATCCTCGAGGAGCTGCGCACCATCAGGCCTACCGTCATCAGCATCGCCTTCGACCCCGAGGGCAGCGGTCCTGACACCCACTACAAGGTACTCCAGGCCATCGCCGAGGCTATCCGCGAGTGGGGCAAGGAGGCCGACCTGAGCAACCTCAAGATCTGGGGCTACCGCAATGTATGGTATCGTTTCCTCCCTTCAGAGGCGACACATATCGTACCCGTGTCCCTCAACGCGATGAGCGTATTCGACAACGCCTTCTGCAACTGCTACGCCTCACAGGTACACGCCGACTTCCCGAGCTACATGCTCGACGGCAAGTTCAGCGACCTGGCCAAGATCATCTGGGTAGACCAGCTCGCCAAAGTACAGCACGTACTCGGCAAGCCGTTCTTCTACCAGAATCCCAGCCCGAGGCTCAGGACCACTCACGGCCTGCTCTTCTTCAAGGAGATGAACGTGGAAGAGTTCCTGCAGTCAGCCCGCGAGCTCCAGAAGTCGATGACTATGTAAGAGGAGATTGCTCCGGTAAAATGAGATACGGTGTTCCGTCAGAATCTGGACGGGACACCGTATTTTTTGAATATTTCCACAGCAGCCTGCAGGTCCTCCTCCGACGGAGCGGACATTGGTACTCCGTCAGGATTGTAGACCGTTCCCATACGGGAGTGCTTCGACTTGCCGATGTCATGATAGGGCAGCAGCTCGACATAGCGCGGCAGACGCGGGAGGGAAGCCAGGAAGGCAGCCGTAGCGGTCACATTGTCCCCGGTGGCATTGATACCTATTATATAGGGTATACGGACAATATAGTCGGCCCCGGCCTCTGCAAGGACCCGCAGGTTGTTCAGGATAGGCTCGTTGGGCACTCCGCAGCAGCGGCGGTGGACTGCAGAGTCCATGTGCTTGAGATCCACCAGGTACAATTCACACCGCCCCAGAGTCCCCCGCACCAGTTGTTCCGGAGCGAACAGCGTAGTGTCCAGGGTCCGGTGCAGGGTGTATCCGTCCTTCTGTGCCGCCTCACCGATATAGTCCAGCAGGGTGATGATGGAGTCGCCCTGATACAGGGGTTCGCCTCCGCTGAAGGTCACTCCGCCACCGGAAGACTCGAAGAAAGGGCGTTCCTTCGCTATCTCAGTGTAAATCTGCTCCGCCGTATAAGTCCTGGCCGCCATCTCCACGGCCTTCGTAGGGCAGGCTTCGGCGCACTTGCCGCAGAGAGTGCATTTGGATGCGTCGCAGCGGATTGCGCCGGAGGCTCCACGCCCGGGCATGGACAGTGCTCCGGAAGGGCAGAAATGCACGCAGGCCCCGCAAAGGATACACTTGGAAGGGGTGTACATACGGGTCTGTGTGCGGGATATGCCCTCAGGGTTGTGACACCACAGACAGGACAGCGGGCATCCTTTGAAGAAAAATGTAATCCGGATGCCCGGTCCGTCGTTAATCGAATACCGCTTGATGTCGAATATCCTGTACATCAGAATGAAGCGTTCTCAGTACGTGCTATGATCTCCTCCTGATAGTCAGCGCAGAGGTCATTGAAATAATCGCTGTAGCCAGCCACACGGACCATAAGGTCACGGTACTGCTCCGGATGCTTCTGGGCATCGCGGAGGGTGGCGGTGTCGACGATGTTGAACTGGATGTGGTGCCCGCCGAGACCAAAGTAGGCACGGATAAGCTGACCGAGCTTGGTGAGGTCCTCCTCCTTCTTGAGTATCTGAGGTATCAGCCTCTGGTTGAGCAGAGTACCGCCGGAAAGGCTCTGGTCGAGCTTACCGAGGGACTTGACCACTGCAGTGGGTCCGTGGGTGTCGGCGCCGTGCGAGGGAGACGTACCGTCCGAGATAGGCAGGAAAGCGTGGCGTCCGTCGGCCGATGCCCCGAGCACCTTGCCGAAATAGATATGACAGGTGGTGGAGAGCATATTCATGTGGTAGCAGGAGCCCTTGATGTTGGGACGGCCCTCGATAGCCTTGAAAAGGTCGTTGTAGACGCGGACTGCGATGGAGTCCGCATACTCGTCGTCGTTGCCGAAGAAAGAGGTGTGGTTGATAATCCACTGACGGTCGAACTCATGGCCCTTGAAGTCGGCCTTGAGCATCTCCAGCATCCGGTCCATGGTGTAACGGCCCTCTTCGAAGACGTGCTTTTTGATAGAAGACATGGCGTCGGTGACGGTACCGAGGCCGGTGCACTGGATGTAGTTGGTGTTGTAGCGGGGACCGCAGTTGTAATAGTCCTTGCCCTTGGCGATGCAGTCATCGATAAGCACGGAGAGGAATGTAGCGGGAGCGTACTCCGCGAACATACGGTCGATATAGTTGTTGACCTTGATTTTCTCCAGCACCACATACTCGAGCTGCTTGAGGAAAGCGGCATACAGGTCCTCGAATGTCCTGAACTCCCTGGCATCGCCGGTGGCTATGCTGATCTGACGGCCGGTGAGGGGGTCGATACCGTTGTTCAGAGCCAGTTCGAGGAGCTTGGGCACGTTCAGATAGCCCGTGAGCAGATAGGCCTCCTTACCGAAGGCACCCACCTCGATACAGCCGCTGCAACCTCCCTCTCGGGCGTCCTCCAGGCTCTTGCCCTGACGGACGAGCTCCCGGACATAGGTGTCGGGATTGAAGAGGGACGGATAGCCGTATCCGAGACGGATGACCTTGCAGGCGGCCTTGACCAGGTCGTCGGAGGTCTTCTCGCTCACGTGCACGGAGCAGCCGGGCTGGAGGATGTGCAGTTCACCGAGCACCTCCAGGAGGATGTAGGACACCTCGCTCTCTCCGGAGGTGCCGTCGCGCTTGACTCCGCCTATGTTGATGTTGGTGAAATCGTTGTATGTGCCGCTCTCCTTGGCCGTGATGCCCACCTTGGGAGGAGCGGGATGGTTGTTGACCTTGATCCAGAAGCAGCTGATGTACTCCTTGGCCTGCTCGCGGGTGAGGGTGCCGGCAGCCGTCTCCTTCTCATAGAAGGGCGCCAGGTGCTGGTCGAAATGCCCGGGGTTCATGGCATCCCAGCCGTTGAGCTCGAGAATCGTACCGAGGTGGCAGAACCAGTACATCTGCACAGCCTCGCGGAATGTCCTGGGAGCATTCTCGGGGACCCATGTGCAGACCTCAATGATATCCTGAAGTTCCTTGATCCGGCGTCTGTAAGCGTCCTCCTGAGTCTCGCCCTGGAACGGAGTAGCCTTGAAAGCGGGACCTCCGGCAAGGGCCTTCTCTATCCTGGCTATCTGCTTGCGGGCCTCATCGGCATGACGGCGTCCGAACAGAATCAGGGCATCGCACGAGATGGACATGGCCCTCAGCTCTTCCTGCTTGTCGGTCGCCTCGGGGTCATTGAGGAAATCCAGCTTGGAGAGCTGTTCATCTATCTTGGCCTTGAAGTCCTTCATGCCCATGCGGTACATCTTGCCGTCCAGAGCAGTATGGCCGGGAGCCCTCTGCTCCATGAACTCGGTGAACACACCTGCCTCGTAGAGGGATTTCCAGCTCTCGGGCACGTGGTTGAAGATGCGGTCCCTCTGGGTGCGGCCCTTCCAGAAAGGAATCACTTCCTTTTTATATTTCTCTATATCGCGGTCGGAGATAGTATAGTGCTGTATCTCCCGGCTGCGGAGCACCTTGAAGTCCTCTACGGAGTGACAGTTCAGCTCCGGGAATGTAGGCACGGCCTTGGGCTTGGGACCGCGCTCCCCGACGATAAGCTCGTTGTCGCCGATATAGATTCTCTTCTTGGCGCAGAGGTTGTAGAAGTTTTTGGCCCGGAGGACGGGAATTGAGTATTTTCCCTCGTTCTTCCTGTAAAATTCGGTTTCGATCAATGCCCTTTCGATAGTAAGCGAAGGCTCGGCATTGACAGACTGCTCACGCAGCATGTTGACTCTTTCTGTCATGATGATATGTTTTTTTGATTGTTGACGGATGTTATTCAGGTATGCGGCTCAGACGCCGCGCGGGAAGATATCCCGCCGGTCCTCATGCTAGCGTATAAAGCAGGAGTATAGCCCGCGACCGGGCTTGTGGTACATATTTACTATGTATGAATAACCTTTCATCAGTGCAAATTTAGAATAAAACACTTATATTCGCAACACCATGAGCATTAAAAATTACATCCTCATCTTTTTCTCCCTGCTCCTGATGCTGCAGAACGCACAGGCCCAGGTACGCAAAGCCGACGGACCCCGCGAACTCAGGCGGAGCCAGGTCAGGGCGACTGAGAAAGACAGCGCTTCCCTTATGCAGTATGAGGTGGACGAGAACGGGGATACAATATATCTGGACGAGATCGAACCGGTATACAAGGTGGCTGTACGCAAGGGCCGTGAATGGCGCCGTTATTACCGGCTGGTACACAACTTCGCCAAAGCCTATCCATACGCCCTGCTGGCCGAAGAGAAACTGAGCGAGGCCGACTCTACCATCACTACAGACGGGATGCGGCGCGGCAAGCGCAACCGCTATATCAACATCCTCCAGAAAGAACTGTTCGAGACATTCGAAAAACCGCTGAGAAATCTGACAGTCAGCCAGGGAAAACTGCTGCTGAGACTGATAGACCGACAGACCGGCATCACTCCCTACGAGATCATAAACGAATACAAGGGACGGGCAGCGGCCGGATTCTGGCAGGGTATTGCCAGGATATTCGGTTCCGACATGAAACTGCCCTACGACCCGGAGGGAGCCGACCGCCAGACTGAGGAACTGGTGGTCCTCTATCAGAAAGGGGAGTTCAACGTCCTGTACCGCTCAGTCTTCGGGCAGAATCCTCCGGAACCGGTAGTCAGGTCCCGGCTGGACGTGAAGCAGCGCTGACAGTGAGGTTCTGCCCGTCGAAGACGGCATATTCACCTCCGTCCACCCAGCACCCGAGAATAATCATACGTCCTCCAGAGGGGATGTCTATCTCCCCTGGGGTATGGTAGTGGCCGAAAATATAATAGTCTATCCCCTCGTCTGGATGTCCGGCATTCCATTGTCTTCCGAAAGAGTCCGCAAAGCGGTAAAGAGGCTCGTCCTTTCCGCGGAACCGGTAGAGGGAGGAGCGCTGCGGATCATTCTTCACCTTACGGGAATGGGAGGCCCAGGCGTAGCCCAGTCCGAAGGCCCATCGGGGATGGATGGCCGAGAACAACACCTGCAGCAGCCGGTTGTGGAACATCCAGCGGATTACTCTGAAACCGGGTTCATTCCGGCCGAGCCCGTCTCCGTGTCCCAGACAGAAACGGCGTCCGGCGAGTTCCGTGACAAAGGGTTCGGCGACCACCTTTATGCCCAGTTCCTGCTCGAAATAGGAATAGGCCCAGACATCGTGGTTGCCGGGAAAGAACCATACCGGCACCCCGCTGTCCGTCAGCGCGGCCAGAGCCCCGAGTGCCCGGGTATGTCCCCGGGGAATGGTATAGCGGTACTCATACCAGAAATCAAATATATCCCCCAGCAGAAAGACTCCGGCGGCATCGTCCCGGATACTCCCGAGCAGAGAGACGAAACGGCTCTCCAGTTCCCTGGAATCACAGCCGCATACTCCCAGATGAACGTCCGATATGAAATAGTATCTGTTCCTTCCGGCCATCCGTCCTCTCTAAGCCAATGACTCGAAGATGAAGCAGAAAGCGGCAGCCACCAGACAGTAGAGTGCGAACCAGCGCAGACGGGCCCTCTGGACTATGCGGATCATCCAGCGGCAGGCGATGTAGCCGGAGATAAAGGCAGTCAGGGTACCCAATGTGAGGGACAGGGCGGATATTCCCGAGGTAGAGGCGGCAAAGTCCCCGCCGATCAGCTGAAGGAATGCCTCGCCCAGAATGGGAATCAGAACCATCAGGAACGAGAACTGCGCCATGGAACTCTTCCTGACCCCGAGCATAAGGCCGGTGGAGATGGTGGTGCCGGAGCGGGAGAGTCCGGGCATCACGGCGAAGGCCTGGGCAATGCCTATGATAAGGGCATCCCACCAGCCTACCTCACGTCCGGGCTCACGCCCCTCGGCTGCGGCCCTGCGGGCCTGACGGTTCGAGAGGGTCTCGCCCAGAGTCAGCAGCACCGCCGTGAGTATCAGCATGCTGCCCACGATTATGAGACCGGAGCCGAAAATATCTTCGACGAAGTCCTTGAAGAATACTCCTACGATGAATACCGGAATCATCGAGACACAGATTTTGAGGAAGTACTCGGTCTGAGGATTATATCTGAACTTGAAGACACCGCCGATGATATTCCATATCTCCTTGCGGAAAGCCACTATGGTGCTCAGCACGGTGGCAGCATGGACGGCGACCTCGAAACTGAGATTGTCCGCATCTATTCCGAAGATAGCCTTGAAAATGGTGAGATGCCCGCTGCTGCTCACGGGAAGAAACTCCGTAAGGCCCTGGATAAGACCCAAGACCACTGCCTGAAACCATTCCATCACTTAACCTCCTCCTTTTCCTTACGGTTTCTGAAAAGTGTGATGGGCCGGCGACGGAGCAGGACCAGCAGCTCGATGACAAAGCCCCCGACTATCAGCAGGGGAGCCACATACATTCTCGAGAAACTGAACAGTGCGTAGTTGAACACATCCGGGCTGTCAGCACCTCCGCCCATGAGGAAGAGGCAGCCCAGGATAATCACGGCCAGGCCGATGATCAGGTAGAGGACATTCTCTTTGGGAATTGCAAATTTATCCATTTCCTAATTTTTTATTTCTATTTCTTTCTAATTAATAATACAGTTCACTTCGTTTGAGGGATATGAGGCTGCGCACGCCGGCTGAGGTGGATATCATGCAGATAAGCATGCCCAGTACCACTGTGGCCGCCATCACGGCACCCAGGAGCATGGCGTCAAAGAGGGAGAAGAGCTGATAGAACTCGTTTCGTATAAGGTACAGGGCTCCCAGGATGAAGACATCGGCGATAGCTCCGGAAATCATGCCCTGGAAGAAGGCCTGCCCCACGAACGGGCGGGTGATGAAGCCCTTGGTCGCGCCTACCAGACGCATGGTATGTATCGTGAAACGCTTGGCGTAGACATTTAGACGGACTGTATTGTTGATAAGCACCACCGAGATGAACAGCAGCAGAAGTACGAATATGCCTACCACCAGGCCTATCCGCTCCAGATTGGCCTCAAGCAGCTCCACCAGGGACTGCTGGTAGACCACATCGCCGACAGCCGGGCAGGAGTAGAGAGACTCCTCTATGACAGCCAGGCTGTCCGTATATATGTAGTCGGCGGCTATCTGCAGCTCCAGGGAGACGGGAATGGGATTGACCTCGAAGACATCCATGAAATCATCTCCCAGGATCTCCTTCATCTCCTCCGTACCCTCCTCCTTGCTGATGATGCGCACCTCCTTCACGTAACCCGTGCGTTCCAGGCTGTCGGCCAGAGCCGAGGCATCGGCCTCGTCCGCCTCCGGAGTCAGAATGGCCGATACAGTGATATTCTCCTTGAAATAGTTTGATACCGAACGGGCATTGACTATGAGCACTCCGGCCATTCCCACGAGGAAAAGTACCAGACTGATACTGATCACTGATGAGAAATACGACCTCAAAAGTCTCCTGTACAGAATGTTGCTCTCGTTACGCGCCATTTTGGTCTATTGTATAAAACCCTCAAAGATAAATAAAATGATGATATTTTTAGATATTTTATTCGTATATTTGCGGAAAAGTATCCAAAATGAAAGATCCCAGAAGAGTTCTATTCGTCAATTCGGAGATTTACCCGTACCTGCCCGAGACCATCGTCTCTACTGTCGGCAGGTATCTCCCCCAGGGCATACAGGAGGCCGGGAAGGAAATCCGGACATTCATGCCCCGCTACGGCTGCATCAACGAGAGGCGCAACCAGCTGCACGAGGTCATAAGACTCTCCGGGATGAACATGGTCATCAACGACATCGACCGGCCGCTGGTCATCAAGGTGGCCTCCATCTCCTCGGCCAGGATGCAGGTCTACTTCATAGACAACGACGACTATTTCCACCGCAAGTCCATATATGTGGACGAGCAGGGTACATTCATGGAGGACAACGACGAGCGGGCCGTCTTCTTCGCCCGCGGCATACTGGAGACCGTCAAGAAACTGCGGTGGAAACCCGACATCGTGCACTGCTCGGGATGGATATCCCACCTGGTGCCGCTGTACCTCAAGAAAGCATACAAGAACGACCCCATATTCTCCGACTCGAAAGTGGTGGTCTCACTGTACGACGAGTTCCCTGACTGCGCCTTTGCAGCCGACATGAAGTCCAAGGTACTGGTGCCGGGCGTCAAGGCCAAGGATGTGGAGCTGCTCAAGACACCCACTGGCATAAATCTTGCAAAACTCGCTATTCAGTATGCGGATGCCGTAATCATGGGCTCGGAGTCCGTGAACGGAGAGATTACCGAATACGCCGCCTCCAGGAAACTGCCGGTGCTGGCGTACACCCCGATAGATCATCCCGAAGGCACCTACATACAGAAGTACAACGAATTTTACGACAAATTAACTGAGAACGATGCTCTTTAAAAAGACAGCACCCGCAGTGCTGGCAGCTTTTCTGACAGCCGCCATGACGGCCGTCTCATGCGTAAACAACGACCGCACCATGGGAGAGGGCCTGATACCGGGTACCGCCACCATCACAGTAGGAACCAGGACATTCGACTTGCCCGTAACCAACCGCACCATCGATTCAGTCCAGTCATCCAACAGCTCGAACATGCTGATAGGAACACTCACGGATGACACTTTCGGGACCATGATGGCACATTCTGCCTCCTACATACTTCCCTACTCCGACTCAACTGACTTCGGAGACACCCGCGAGCTGATAGACGCATACCTGAGCCTGTCCATAGACTCGACCTACTACCTGGACCCCAACCAGGAAGGCATACACCAGCGCATCAGGATATACAAGCTCACCGTGCCCATGGACAGCACGCTGCAGTTCTGCAACTCCATCACCCCGGACTGCTACGATCCGGAGCCGGTGACCGTCAGCGACCCGGTCATCTACGGCAACGGCAGTATCCGCGTGGACCTCACCGACAGCTTCGCATCCGAGCTTCTGGCGCTGGAGAAAGAGGACTTCGAGGACCTGAACAAGTTCCTGGAGAAGATAAAGGGACTGTACGTCATGACGGAGGCTCCTATCGGCTCAGCGAGCGGCGGAAGGCTCAACTACCTCAACCTGGGGACTTCTACCATCAACCTCAACTACCGAACGGACGTGACCCGCAATGACGGCACAGTCGAGAGGATTGACACTACCGAGGCCTTCGTATTCGGATACACCACGGCGCTCAACAACTTCAGCACATCATCCTCCCACCTGGAGAGCGACACCCCGGGAGACATCCTCTACCTGGAAGGACTCACGGGAGTGAAGCCGCATATATCGGCCAGAGCACTGAAAGAGATGATTGATGCCTGGATTGCCGAAGAGGGCCTGGAGGACGAGATGATGGTGCTTTCCCGGGCCGAACTGAGATTCCCATACGAGATGCCCACCGACTATGAAAGGTTCGACAAGGAGCATCCTGCCAGCATCTACGCATTCACCAGCACCCCCTGGGCCTCCGACACCCTCAGATTTCTCACCCCGCTGGATGATATTTACGAGTCCAGCACATCCATCGGAGACATTGACCGGGCCAACATGGTATACAGCATGAACGTGACGGCATACATGCAGAGACTGATAATGACACCAGCGGAGGACATCGACGAAAGTATGGACCTGTGGATCGCTCCGCTGAGGGAGTACACCGACAGTTACGGAACCAGCTACTACGACCTGGACAACGGGAATTACAACAAGATAATCCTCAACGGTCCCTCTGCCGAAAGGCATCCCACACTCACTCTGACATACGGAAAAACACCGCTCCACTAAAGGGGCGGTTCACTAATAAGACTTGAAAATCAGGCAGGAATTGTGCCCTCCGAAACCAAATGTGTTGTTGAGGGCCACTCTCACGCTGCGTCTGCGCGGATGATTGAGGGTAAGGTCCATGCGGTAATCAATTTCCGGATCCTCATGCCCGAAATTGATGGTAGGAGGCACTGTAGAGGACTGGATTGCATGGATGCAGGCAAGAGCCTCGACTGCTCCAGCCGCCCCGAGAAGATGTCCGTGCATAGACTTGGTGGAACTGATACTCAGCCTGTAGGCATGATCTCCGAAGACGGACTTGACGCCCTTGAGCTCTGCGACATCTCCCAGAGGAGTAGACGTTCCGTGCACATTGATATAATCCACGTCCTCAGGCCGCAGACCGGCATCATCGAGAGCCAGGCGCATGACCTTGGCGGCTCCGCTTCCGTCCGGAAGAGGGGCTGTGATGTGATAGGCGTCGGCACTCATCCCGGCACCGGCGACCTCTGCATAGATACGGGCCCCGCGGGCCAGCGCGTGCTCCAGTTCCTCGAACACCAGGACAGCGGAACCCTCGCCCATGACGAAACCATCACGGGTGGCGTCGAAGGGACGGGATGCCGTCTTGTATTCGTCGTTGTTGGTGGAAAGAGCTTTGGAGGCGTTGAATCCACCTATGGAAGGAATGGTGACGGGAGCCTCAGCCCCGCCCGTAAGTATCACGTCGGCCTTTCCCAGACGAATCAGGTTCAGGGCGTCGCCCATCGCGTGAGATGATGAGGCGCAGGCCGATGTAGTCGTATAGTTGGGCCCCGCGAAACCATAGTGAATGGATATCAGACCGGGGGCCATGTCCGATATCATCTTGGTTATAAGAAATGGACTAAAGCGAGGGATACACTCCCCTCCGCAATAGCCCATTAATTCTTCAGTGAGGCTGCCTATGCCTCCGATTCCCGAGCCCAGTATCACTCCTGCCCTGTCCTTGTCAATCTTGTCAAGGTCCAGGCCGCTGTCCGCTACAGCCTGAAAGGCCGCAGCCATTGCGAACTGGGCGAAACGGTCTATCCGCCTCAGTTCCTTTCGGTCGATACCATGCTGCGCGGGATCAAAATTGTTGACCGTGCAGGCAAACTTGGTCTTGAAACGAGCAGTATCGAAAGATGTTATCAGCTCGGCACCGCTGACTCCGTTGTCCAGACTGGAGAAATATTCCTCTACTGTACTTCCCAGAGGGTTGATAGTGCCGAGTCCTGTTACGACTACTCTCTTCAGACCCATGCAGTAATTATTTGGTATGCTCCTCGATATAATCGATAGCCTCGCCTACAGTCGAAATCTTCTCAGCTGCGTCATCAGGAATCTCGATATTGAACTTCTTCTCGAACTCCATAATCAGCTCTACTGTGTCGAGGGAGTCAGCACCTAAATCGTTGGTAAAACTTGCATTGCGTGTTACTTCGCTTTCATCAACACCGAGTTTGTTGACGATGATGGCGGTTACATCTGAAACAATATCTGCCATGGTTTAAACTTTAGTTAATTATTAATTGTTAAAACAAAATTTGCTGCAAATGAACATATAATTTTTGAAATAATGAAATTTTTATGAACTTTGCAAGAATCCTATCCTGCTTTTCAATGATGGAAAAAACTCCTAATATCGTCATATTTGCCTCTGGCTCAGGCTCTAACGCAGAGAATATCATCAACTGGTCCAAAGAAAGGAAGACTTACACCGTAAAAGGCGTGCTGTGCAACCGGAAAGACGCCTATGTCCTCACCCGCGCGGAGAGGCTCGGCATCCCCCACTGGACATTCACCGGAGCCGATTTCAGGAACAACACCTTATTATATAATGGAAAGCAGACCTCCCTCACCGCAGCTTTGGCCAATCTGGAGACGGACTACATAATACTCGCCGGATTCCTGCTCAAGGTGCCCGGATACCTGCTGGAGGAATACCCGGAGCGCATCCTGAACATCCACCCCGCCCTCCTGCCGTCGTACGGCGGCAAGGGCATGTACGGAGACCATGTCCATCAGGCCGTAATAGCAGCCGGCGAGAAGGAATCAGGTATCACCATCCACATCGTCGACAGCCAGTACGACCATGGCAAGACCATATACCAGGCCCGCTGCACAGTTACGCCCGAAGACACTCCCGAGACTCTTTTCGCCAAAGTCCATGAGCTGGAAAAGGCCTATCCCGAGGTCATCGAAAAATATGTCACGGGCAGGCAATAAACCTCTTTTCTAAAAAATTTTTATAGATATCATAGTCGTCTCCCGTCCTTAGAATTAATTAACCTTTACCCTTTCGGGTATAGGATAAATAGATTTTTTAAGGGACCTTTGGAATAAATCTAAAATTCAATATTATGGGACGGTATGACTACAATCGGATTTTCATCTCCGACCAGGAGCAGGAGACAATCCGAAACTGCAGGGTATTTATCGGCGGAGCTGCCTCCGGCAGTGTAATAGCCGAATGCGCTCTAAGACTCGGCTTCGAAAAAATGACCCTGGTAGACAACAGCAGTGTTCAGATGTCCGATCTCAACCGCCACAATTTCACCATGGAGGACATCGGACACAACAAAGCTGAAGCCGTAGGCAGACGCCTTCACGCCATCAATCCAGATGCTGACATTACTGCCGTCAACAAGCCCTTCAGCAAAGACAACGCCACATCACTGATGGCGGGACACTCCATCGCTGTCAACGCTCTTGACATACCGGGAGACAACAAATCCGAAGCCAACCTGTATTTCGACCATATATGCGAAAGCATGAGCATCCCGGTTATCCATCCGTACAACATAGGCTTCGCCTCGCTGGTGATAGTCGTCAAACCCGGAAAACCGCGGCTGGCTTCACTCTGGCAGGAAAACGACTTTGAAGAGGAAAGGGTATTCGAACATACTGTAGTTGAATACATTGACCATTACTTCGACAATAAGGCCACACCGAAGATATGGCTGGACCAGCTGCTGTGGGCCACCGTAGACACAAAGGAAGAACGCCTGCCCGAAATGTCGATAGCCGCGTACATCGCGGGAGGCGTATGCACCAATCTGCTCTACAAACTCGCGTGCGGCAAATTCGTAAAGTTTTTTCCGAACTTCTACTTCTATTCCGCCAAGGACGACATGAACTAAACCAGATTTCTGGCTTTAGCACAGGCTATGGCTTCCGTGATGTTGCTGACTCCCAGCTTGACGAACAGGGACTTTCGGTAACCTTTGACAGAGTCTACCGATTTGAAGATGGCATCGGCGATCTCGTTCATGGTAAAGCCTCTGTTGGAGAGAATGAGCACCGCTTTCTCAAGGTCCGTAAGAATCTCCTGAGGGCTCTCTTTCCATGTCATCGTGTCAAGGTCGTAATACCACACCTTGGATGATATTTCGCTGGTGACAGCGGCCCGCAGGACGGAATCATCAGGTGCCCAGTCAATCGAGCACAGAATCAGCCACAGCTCTCCGGCATCCGAAAGAGCCAGGGGGGTACGCTTGTGGTGAACCAGCCTCCACTCGCCCATACGGGGACTGCGGATGTGGTAGTTGTATGAAACACTGTACCGGGTACGCTCGGATACCGGCAGATGGTGAATAAAATCCAGGGATGCTCTGTTAATCTCAATCAACGCATGAACTTCTTCCGGCTTACACTGCTCAATAAGGAAATCGAAACCCTTCGCCATGACCTCCTCCCGGGAGCTGCCGCAAAGAAAGATAGGATTGTCCGAAACATACAGAAAGTTCATCTTACAATAATCCAATACATAAATTGACTGATAAGTAAGTCTTGAGACCGCATCGAGCATCTCGAAATAGGACTGGACTTTGCTGTACTCCACGTCGGAAACCTTTGCGAGCGGTTCATTATCATGTCATCATTTATAGGGATTAAAGCCCCTCGCGAATAGTCATTTGTAGGGATTGTGCCGATACAGGCGAGCGCGTAACTTTGCGCCTGTTTTTAAAATTTTGACATTCATGAAAAGAAGCGTTGTTATTTCTGTCCTCGCAGGTGCAGTGCTCATGGCATCCGTCTCATGCGAGGAAAAACATCCCGCCCCCAGTATCTCAATCGAACCTACAAGCATCTCCGTTCCCGGAGAGGGCGGCACCTATCAGGTCAGCATCACATCCAACAGCACGTGGAGCGCACTTCCTGACGTAGAATACATCGAGGTCTCCCCGGCCAGCGGCGAGGGAGACGCCACTGTAAATATCACGGTAGGGCAGAATCCACTGGAGGGCACAGCCACATCCTTCAACGTCGTATTCACATGTACCAGCGGTGAGAGCACCGCTACGGCCACACTCACTGTCAACCAGGAGGCCGCACAGCCTGAGAATACAGTTCTCATCGACGGGGAACTGTACCAGACAGCCGTGCTGGCGGACGGCCGCACATGGATGGTGGAGAACCTCAGGTATATACCTGATGGAATGAGTGTATCCTCCGACCCCGCCGATGGCTCGGGCCTCTGGTACCCCAACTTCGGCAGCGACGTGGCCATGACAGATGCGGACAGCATAGCCAAGTACGGCCTGCTCTATTCTCCGTTCACAGCCATGGGCATAGAGCCCGGGGACGTGAATGAAAGCAACTACACCTCATTCGAGGGTACTCAGGGCATCTGCCCCGACGGCTGGCACATTCCCACCCAGGCAGAGGCAGAGGCGCTGATACAGGCTTACTGGGATGATGACCAGAAGGGTGCCTCCATCGACAATCTGGATGCAGCAGGCTTCAACACAGTCCTCGGCGGTTTCGTTCAGCGCAACAACTCAGGGGCAACCGGACGCTACTCCTCAGCAATGCCCGGATATATCATCCTCTCTACCGGCAACAGCTACACCGTCAACGATGAAGGAGTCATCACCTCGCAGAACAAGGGGCTGATGAAGACCGTAACCACCAAGTACCAGAGATTCACCGTCGCCAACATCGCCAACTACGGCGGAGCCAACGTCCGCTGCATCAAGGACGCAGAGTAGCCGATGCCGCTCATCAGACGCATCATCGCAGCTACGGTACTGCTGCTGGCGGGACTGACAGCATCAAGTGCCCGCGCAAGCAGCAGCCAGGACGGATACAGCCTCTCCGGAACTGTCACCGACAGCACCTCCGGAGAGGCTTTGTACATGGCTGAAATCGTAGTGAGGGAACTGGGTCTGTGGACTGCTACTGACGAGGAGGGCCGGTTCAGCATCGGTCCATTGCCTCAGGGACAATACATCATGGAGATTTCCCTGCTTGGATATGAGTCCCGGAGCATCGGCATCAGCATCTCCGGCCGCGACATCACGGACCTGAATATCCGGCTGAGGATATCCAGCCTCTATCTGAACGAAGTGGTGGTCACAGCCGAGGAGGGCGGAGGCCTCAGCTCCGTATCCCGCATCTCCACCCAGACCATAGAGCACGTCCAGCCCTCCAGCCTGAGGGACGTGATGCAGCTCCTTCCCGGCAGCGTGACATCCAACCCCTCATTGACATCGGCCAACACCCTGTCCATCCGCGACATCAGCGACAACTCGGCCAATATAGCCGGCACGGCCCTCATCCTCGACGGGGCAGCCCTGAGCAATGACGCCAACATGCAGATGCTCTCCGCCGGAACGGCAGTCAACTCCGGCAACAGCAACACGGCTTCTACCGCAGGAGGGGGCATAGATGTCCGTCAGATATCCACGGACAATATTGAATCGGTCGAGGTCATCCGCGGCATCCCTTCCGTAGTCTATGGGGACATGACCTCCGGAGCGGTGATAGTCAACACAAAAGCAGGAGTGACTCCCTGGCAGGTGAGACTCAAGGCCGACCCTCAGCTCAAGCAGGTCTCCTTCGGGAAAGGCTTTTCCCTCGGGGAAAACCGCGGTGTGATGAATTTCGACGCGGACTATGCCAATGCCGTATCGGACGTGCGCACCCCCACCTCGGCCTTCAACCGGGTAAACTTCCAGGCCGGTTACTCCAACTCATTCGCACAGCGGCGCCTTACCTTCAACGCCAGGCTGAGGGCAGGATGGTCCAATGCGACCAACATCAGCGACCCCGACCTCTTCCTGGACGAGATATCCCAATCCCGGGACCTGAGCCTGCGGCTCAACATCAACGGACGCTGGAACATCAACCGGCCATGGATCTCCAGCCTGGAATATCTGGCCACCGGAAGCTGGTCCGACCAGTATTCCCGCGACCGCAGCTATCAGGGCTCGGCCGGCTACACTCCCGTGGCCACAGTACGGGAGGATTTCACGGGCACAGGCTTCTTCACACAGCCGCAGTACTATTCTGACGTGAGTGTCTACGGAGAGCCTGTAGACGCCAACATAAAACTGACGGCCAACCAGTTCGGACAGTACGGAAAAGTCTCCAACCGCGTCCTGCTGGGAGGAGAGTGGAAGGTTCAGGGCAATGTGGGAGAGGGAAAGGTGTTCGACCCCCTCTGTCCTCCCAACCCGGGAGCATCCACATCCCTGAGGGAAAGGTCCTACTCCGACATACCGTTCCTTCACCGGCTGACCGGCTACATCGAGGACAATCTGAGATTCCCTCTCGGTCCCACTTCACTCGAAATTCAGGCCGGAGTCCGCATCAACGGACTGATGGCCGGCGGCATCAGCACATCCAATTTTATCACCGCAGAGCCAAGGGCCAACCTCAAATACCATATAGCCGGGAACGGCCCGTCATCATGGCTGCGGGAACTGAGCATAAGGGGCGGCTGGGGTATATCGTACAAGATGCCGTCCATGGTCTATCTCTATCCGGAGGCGGCCTATAAGGACATGGTGTCTTTCTCCTACAATGACTTCGACGCCAACGGCTACGGCATGAACGTGATCACCACCAAGAAGGTAGAAACCGTCAACCCGGACCTGACCCCCCAGCGCTCCCGCAACATAGAGGCCGGAGTGGAGTTCGACGCCACTGCTGTCAGCGGCTCGATAGTGTACTTCAACGAATACCTGACCGACGGCTACGGCTTCGTCACGGAATACGTCCCCATGATGTACAACCGCTACGGCTATACATGGGGAGCGGACGGCAACCCGTCCCAGACGACCCTGCCCTCGGGAGTGCGGCCCGTATTCCTCAACGGACAGGTGAGTGTGGGCGGGAAGACCCTGCCATTCATCACCGACACGACGTTCATGTCCTATTCCAGGCCAGTCAACAACATCACCAACCGCAAGTGGGGAGTGGAGATAGCCCTGGACTTCGCCCGTATCAGGGCCCTCAACACCACGATAAGTCTAAGCGGTGCATACATGAATATAGAGACCCACAATGGCGGAGAGACCATGAGGCTCTACTCGGGAGGCACCGGAGGCCGCTCCTACCCCTACGTGGGAGTCTACGCCGGAAGCACCTCCGCATCCAATGGATCAGTCCGCGAGAGACTGAATACCAACCTGATGATAGTCACCCACATTCCCCGCATAGCCATGGTCGTGACCCTCACCGCCCAGATGGTATTCCTCGACCGCAGCCAGAGCCTGTCGGAGGTGAACGGAGTATCCCAGCCATATTTCTACGACGAGTCAGGCCGCAGGGTGTCAGGCGCGGAGGCCCTCAACGACAGGGAACACACCAAGCTCATCAACCCCCTGTACATCATCAACCGGGCAGGAGACATCATACCGTTCACGCAGGAAATGGAGACAGATCCCACATACGCCAACCTCATCCTGAGCACCAACACCGCCAACTACTACATCCGCCAGAGCTATCCCTTCTACGGCATGCTCAACATCCGTGTAACAAAACAGATCAAGGACATAGCCACCGTCTCTTTCTACGCCAACAACTTCCTCAATCTCCGGGGCCGGGTGCGCAACAGCGTCACCGGCTACCTTTCCGACCGCAACACCCCGATATACTTCGGAGCTGAGGTAAAAATCACCATCAAATGAGAAAAGCCCATATCTTCATACTGATAGCCGCATTGGCCCTGACATCATGCCTCAGGGAGCAGGACAGCTCAGCCCTGCTGGAAGTGCAGCTGGTCCTCCCGGAGGAGACTGATGCCGGCATAGACCTTTCCATGGTGGAAATCAAACTCCAGGCAAAGGATATCCAGCTGACCTACACCGCCCGGCCCGATACGTCCGGCAAAGCCGTATTCCACGTCCGTCCGGGCAAATACGACCTGCTGGCCTCGGCCTATTTCGAAGACACCCGCACCGCGGTCAACGGCTCCACGACGGAATTCATCCTCACCGAAGAGGGCATTATCGCCGACAACGGCAGCACGGAGGACTCTACCGTGGAGCTGCTGCTCAACGTAGCCGCCCCCAACCCCCTGATCATACGCGAGCTCTACTTCCACGGATCCTCCACCCTTGAGGGGGCCAACTACCTCAGGGACCAGTATTTCGAGCTGTACAACAACGCCGGTCCGGAAGGAGAGGTCATCTACCTCGACTCCACCTGCGTGGCCTGCGTCTTCCCGGCCAACTCCACCACCGGCAACAATGCCTGGGAGGGCAGTGACACCGTAGCCATTTTCCAGATGTTCTGGATGTTCCCCGGAGACGGCAATACCTGGGCACTGGCCCCGGGAGAATCCTGTGTAGTGGCCGTAAGGGCAGCCGTAGACCATTCTGACAGAGCCACCTCGGGGCTACAGCTCAACAAAGCCCATTTCGGCTGCTATGCCGACCATCTGACCGGACAGGAAATATCAGCCGGAGTCACCCCTATGGTCTGCTACATGGCCGGACAGGGTACGGCGTGGGGTCTCTCCTACAGCTCGCCGGCCTTCGTGGTATTCAAGCCGGAGATGGGAGTCACCCAATACCGGGCTCATCCGGAAATATGGGAAAGGTATGAGCCGGGCAAGACCTCAGGGACCAAATACTGGCACATCCCCGCCTCGTGGATTATCGACGGGGTAGAATGTGTGGACACTCCGGAAGGGGCCATAAAGCGCCTGCCCTCCACCGTGGACGCCTCCTATACCTGGATGCGCTCGGCCAAATACTCCGGCAAGTGCGTCACCCGCATCCTGGACAGAGTCGAGGACGGCATAGAGATATTCATGGACACCAACAACTCGGACACGGACTTCATCCCCGACAGTCCCCTGTCCCCAAGATTAAGACAGTAGGCCCATGAGCACGCTCCGTCACATATTCCTGCTTCTGTCTCTATTCACGGCCACAGTCCGTACGGTCCGTGCAGAAGAAATGCCGGACAAAGCCCTGATTACTCCAGGACGGCTGTACTGGGCCAGTCCGTGGCTGGAAGGCAGCAACATGGCTGCGCACACCCTCAACACATTTTTCCTGACCGATACCGTATCGTCCCTAAGCCATGCCGCCCTCACTGCGGACTACTCGGAAGGGAATCTGCGGAACATCTATACCCCTGCTTCCGAAGTCAGGGCCGGGGCATCCGTCAGCTCCTATATGCGCATACGCAGGACATTTCTTTACGGACGCTTCGGCTACACCTACGACTACGGGCAGAACAGCCGATGGAGAGGCTTCGCAGACCCGTACCGCAGTCCTTTCATGCTGGCCGACTCCATTCCGGGAAACATCTCCCGCGAGACCTACTCCATGGCCGCAGGAGCCGCCCTTCAGGCCGGAAAGCACACCTCATTGGGACTGCTTCTCTCCTACGGATCCTCTCTCTTGTCCAAGCACAAAGACCTGCGCAACAAAAATACAGTCATGGATTTCAGCATAACCCCGTCAGTGGTGTTCCACACCAGGACATTCCGGGCCGGACTGGACCTCACCTACAGCAGGTACACCGAGGAAACGGACTACACTCAGATAGACGAATCCACAGAGAAGTACCTCTTCGAGATCTACGGACTCTGGCTTTACACCAGCAGCGGATATTCCGGGGCCGACCACAGCCGGATACTCATCAGTTCCGCTGTCAGCGGCAATCTTACTCTGGAGCTGCTGCTCGGGGAAACGAGAATCATGAACGTCCTGTCCCTGGACTACGACTACGGCAGCCAGACCGAGACCGGCTACAACAACCTGCGCTACGGTGATACCCGCACCCTGACATGGAGCGACCGGCTTACACTCACGTGGGGGGCCTCGCACAGATTGGAGGCATCCGCAGTATCCGGCCAAATGCTGGGCTACCGCTTCCTGCAGCGGCAGGAACTGGACCCGGACTCGGGAGTGAGGATATGGGTCACATACGGCGACCCCATCAACTCCTACTCCAGCCTGTGGAGACATGCTGACCTCCACTACACCTGGCGGTCAGCCCGGAGCATGATGCAGGTCCGCTGGGAAGTTACTGCAGGCGCATCCTGGAGCGACATGAGCCGGACAGCGAAGGAATACCCGGTGTATTTCAGCCAGAGTATCTCTTCAGCAGAGCCTTACCTGAAACTGGCCGGACACTGGTACAAGGGACGCAGCCAGTGGAGTATCAGCCCATCCGTACGGTGGAAGCACGTCTACAGCAGTACACCCGACCACGTGTACAATGTCTCGGACATGGAAATCACCATCGGAGAGACCCCGCTTCAGCTTGAGGGTCCCCTTATGGAAGAATACCGTTTCCTGGCCTCTTCCCGCATCGACACAGGACTGAATCTCCGCTACGGATGGACTGTCCCGCAGACCAGGGGTTCAGTGCTGAGCGTCAGCGCCGGATGGGTCATGCAGACCGCCCTCGGAGACCTCATGCCCGAAGGTGCCGCACGGCACTGTACCAGACTGAGTATAGGATTCACATTTTGATATTTACATATGACAACTTCTTTCCGACACAGATTCATTACCATATTCCTCTCGACGGGATGCCTTCTGGGCATCTCCCTGACCCGCACTGCATCTGCGGATGAAGGAATGTGGCCCATACAGTCCGTCAACGACTCGGTACTGCTCTCAGCAAGCGGGGCCGTGGTATCCCTCGACTTCGGCTGCACCGGCAGCATGATCTCGGACAAAGGACTGCTCATCACCAACCATCACTGCGCCTACAGCGACATCGCGGCCATCAGTACTCCCGGACACAACTACCTGGAAGACGGATTCTGGGCCTTCCGGGCCTCGGAGGAGATACCCATCGAGGGCAAGAGCGCGTATTTTCTCCGGGGGACAGTGGACGTAACCGGGGAAATGGAAGTCCTGCGCGAGAGCGAGCGGCGTGCCGGCAGAGGGTACGGAAACCGCAGGATAGGCTGGCTTTTGGAGAAAAAATACTCGGAACAGACCGGCTATGAAGCCTCCCTTGCAACCATGTGGAAGGGAGAGCGGCAGGTAATCTACCTGTATGAGGTTTACCGCGACCTGCGTCTGGTAGCGGCCCCTCCGGTATCCATCGCGGCATTCGGAGGTGATATAGACAACTGGGAATGGCCCCAGCACAAGGGGGATTTCGCCATCTACCGGATATACACGGCACCTGACGGCAGCGGTGCGTCTTACTCACCGGACAACATTCCTCTCAAGCCGGACAAAATCCTGAAAATCGCCGGTGAGAGCGTGCAGGACGGGGACAGCACATTCGTCATAGGATATCCCGGAAGGACAGACCGGTACTCCTCATCGTGGTCTGTGGAAAGAGGTCCGCTGACCGAAGCTCCGCTGATGTGTCGGATGCAGGGCCACCGGCTCGGCATCATGGCCGGATGGATGGAGAGCGACCCGGCAGTGAGGCTGATCTATGCGGACACCTACTTCAGTACATCCAATGTGCAGGAACTCTACCAGGGACAGGCCGAGGCAGTCAGACGCTACGGAGTGACGGACATCAGGAAGGCCGAAGAGGCAAGGCTGTGGGAATGGATAAAGAGCGACAGTCTCCGCCTCAGCCGCTGGGGAGGTCTAAAGGAAAGAATGGACTCAGTGTATGCCGCCACCGAAGACAATGCAGTGCAGAGGGTCTACTACCGGGAAGCATACGTGCGCAGTTCCAAATACTATCTGCTGGCCATGAGGACAAACAACATGATACGTGCCCAGCAGCGGAATGAAGGCGGCGCGGACACCCTGGACTTCAGCCGTCACGCGGCTCTGATGCGCACGGCCCTCGGACACTACAGGGAGATGGTGCCGGAGGCCGAGACCCGGATGCTGGCCTGGTCCTTGGGGGAGCTGACAGAGCATCTGCACCCGGAATACTGGGGAGAGTACCTGACGGCTGCTGCCGCCTCCATCCGGAATGACGCAGATGGCTATACGGATTCGGTCGTGGGTGCCTCATTCCTGAGGGACAGCGCGTCATTCAAGGCATTTACCTCCAGACCGCGCACATACGGAGAGATCATGTCCGACCCTCTGATACAGTTGTTCACTTCCGTATCCCTGCCGCCGTCGGACGCAGCTGAGATACATGCCCTCGAAAAGGAGTACACCTCGGCCCTGTACAACATGAGAAAGGAGGAGGGAATGAGGCAGTACCCGGACGCCAACTCCACCATGCGGCTCAGCCGTGGGACGGTAGGCCCGCTGCTTCCCAGGGACGGAGTGACCTGCCTTAGCGGCAGCACCATGCGCGGCATATTGGAGAAATACGACCCGGGACAGTACGAATACGGGCTGAAGCCGGAGTTCAGGACTCTGCTCGAAGAGGAAGTCAGGAGCCGGCCGGCAGACGGAGGAATGCGGGTCAATTTCCTCACCGACAACGACATCACCGGAGGCAACTCGGGCAGTCCCGTGCTCAACTCCAGGGGAGAGCTTACCGGCCTGGCCTTCGACGGCAACAAGGAATCCCTATGCTCGGATGTCTACTTCCATCCCCAGTACGGCAAGACTGTCTGCGTGGACATCAGCTACGTCCTGTGGATACTTGACCGGTACGCCGGAATGGACTGGATCGTGGAAGAGATGCTGCGTCAGGGGCAGTAGTCCCGCAGACAGGTCAATACATAGAGCAGTGCAAACCGAACAAGTTCATTTGCATTGCTCTCGGCTTCTGTATATCTTTGCGGACTTGTAAAATACCTTGTATGAAAGAAGGAATCACATATCAGGAGGCCGTAAGGATATCCCGGGAAGTCTCCACAGAGGAGTTGTGTTCTGAGGCTGAGAGACTAACACGTCAGTATGCCTCCAGACATTTCGACCTGTGCTCCATCATCAACGCCAAGTCCGGCCGCTGCCCCGAGGACTGCAAATGGTGCGCCCAGTCAGCGCATTATCATACCGGTATCGAGGAATACCCGCTGGTCCCGGAAGAGGAATGCCTGAGGCACGCCTCTGTCAACGAGGCATCCGGCATAGGCCGATTCTCCCTGGTCACCAGCGGACGCAGGCTGTCGGACAGGGAAGTGGACGAGGTCTGCGCAAGGGTGCGTTACCTGCGCGGCAACAGCTCCATCCGCATCTGCGCCTCGCTCGGGCTGCTCTCCGAGGAGAGCCTGCGCAAGCTCTACGAGGCCGGAGTCACCCGATACCACTGCAACCTGGAGGCGGCTCCTTCCTATTTTCCCTCCCTCTGCTCCACCCATACCCAGCAGCAGAAAATACAGACTCTGGAGGCTGCCCGCCGCGTCGGGATGGAGATCTGCTCCGGCGGCATCATCGGCATGGGCGAGACCGAGGAGCAGCGCATAGAACTGGCATTTACCCTCAAAGGGCTGGAAGTGAAGTCCATTCCCCTCAACATACTTTCGCCGATTCCGGGCACCCCCCTGGAAAACACACCACCCATCTCCGAGGAGGAGATATTCAGGTGCATAGCACTTTTCCGCCTGATTCACCCTACTGCACACCTCCGCTTTGCGGGAGGACGGGCCAGACTTTCGCGGGAGGCCGTCCTCAAGGCCATGCGCATCGGCATCAACTCGGCCATTGCCGGAGACCTGCTGACCACAGTGGGCTCAAAAGTGGCTGAAGACAAAAAACTCATCAAATCTGCCGGTTATGAAATCTGAAGAATCCCTCAACCCCAATTTCGACATATTCGACCGCGACCACCTGTGGCACCCCTACACCTCCACCATCAATCCCCTGCCCACCTACAAGGTCCGCAGCGCGCACGGCTGCCGGATAACCCTCGAGGACGGTACAGAGCTGATCGAGGGCATGTCCTCCTGGTGGTGCGCCGTACACGGGTACAATCACCCCGTGCTCAACGAGGCCATACGCCGGCAGCTCGACAGCATGGCCCACGTCATGTTCGGAGGACTGACCCATGAGCCGGCCATCGAGCTGGGCAAACTGCTGCTTGGCATTGTCCCGCCGTCGATGAGCCATATCTTCTACGCCGACAGCGGATCAGTGGCAGTGGAAGTGGCCATGAAGATGGCCGTACAGTATCAGGTGGCCGCAGGACATCCGGACCGGACCAACTTCGTGACCATCCGCACCGGCTACCACGGAGACACATGGAACGCCATGTCGGTATGCGACCCCGTCACAGGGATGCACACCCTCTTCGGTTCTGCCCTGCCGGTGAGGTATTTCGCCCCGTCACCACACAGCCGGTTCGACGGCAGCTGGGACCCGCACGACATCGACCCGCTGCGGGAAATCATAGAGAAACACGGGGACGAGCTGGCCGCCCTGATACTCGAGCCGGTGGTGCAGGGAGCCGGCGGAATGCGCTTCTACCATCCCCGGTACCTGCAGGAGGCGGCCGCCCTCTGCAGGGAGCACGGCCTGCTGCTGATATTCGACGAGATAGCCACCGGATTCGGACGCACCGGCAAGCTCTTCGCCTGGGAGCACGCCTCAGTGGAGCCGGACATCATGTGCGTGGGCAAGGCCATCACCGGAGGTTACATGACCTTCTCGGCCGTACTGGCCAACGACCTGGTGGCCTATACCATTTCCTCCCACGACCCGAGAGTGTTCATGCACGGTCCCACTTTCATGGGCAATCCGCTGGCCTGCTCGGTGGCCATCGCATCAATCAGGCTGCTGCTTGAGAGCGGCTGGCAGGAAAAGGTACGCAGAATAGAGGCCCGGCTGCGTGAGGAGCTGGCTCCGGCCCGGGAGATGCCGTCTGTGGAGGATGTGCGTACACTCGGGGCCATCGGGGTAATCGAGATGAAGCGGCCAGTGAACATGGCCTGGATGCAGAAGCGGTTCGTCGAAGAAGGCATCTGGCTCAGACCGTTCGGACGCCTGGTCTATACCATGCCGCCTTTCATCATAGAACCGGAGGAACTTACTTTCCTCACATCCAAAATGCTTAAAATAGTGGGAGAAATCCCTGTGGAGGCTTAGCCCTATGGATGTGCGCAGGCCTATATATGAAAGTTACGCCGAGGAGCTCGAGCGGCTGGAGGCTACGGGAAGCCTGAGGGTTCTGCCCCGGGCGGAGCATCATGGCAAATGGATCTGCCGTGACGGCCGCAGGATGCTCAATCTGTCCTCCAACGACTACCTGGGACTGGCCAGTGAACGCGGTCTGACGGAGGAATTTGAGGAAATGCTGTCCTCCTCCGGAGACAGATGGCTGCCCCTGTCCTCCTCTTCGTCCCGCCTGCTTACCGGCAATTTCGACATTTACAATGCCCTGGAGGAAAGGCTGGCCTCAATGTACGGCAGGGAAAGCGCACTCGTCCTCAGCAGCGGCTACCACATGAACAGCGGGATACTGCCGGCCCTCTGCGACCGGAACACCCTCATACTGGCTGACAAACTGGTACACGCCAGCCTCATCGACGGTATCCGGCTGTGCGAGGGGCGGTGCATAAGGTTCCGGCACCAGGACTATGCCCAGGTGGAAAACATTCTGGAAAAGGAGGCCGCAGCATACGGGCGCATATTCATCGTCACCGAGAGCATATTCAGCATGGACGGGGACCTGGCCCCGCTGCACAGGCTGGTAGAGCTGAAGCGGAAGTGGCCATCCGTGATGCTGTATGTGGATGAGGCCCATGCTGTGGGAGTACGGGGAGAAAACGGGCTGGGGCTCGCCGAGGAATGCGGATGCATCGGGGACATCGACCTGCTCTGCGGCACATTCGGCAAGGCTCTGGCATCTGTGGGAGCCTACGTGATCTGCGACCGGGTAATCAGGGAATACCTGGTCAACAGGATGCGCACCCTCATCTTTACAACGGCCCTGCCTCCGGTCAATGTGGCATGGAGTCTCTTCATCATGGAGCGGCTGCCGCAGTTCCGGGAGAGAAGGAAGCATCTGAGCACCATTTCTTCCATGCTGCGGGAAGCATTTGCCATGCGAGGAATGCAGATGCCTTCCGAAAGCCATATCATACCGATGATAACAGGATCCAGCGCAGACACCGTACTGCGGGCCGAAGACCTGCAGCGGAAAGGATTCTACGTCCTTCCCATCCGCCCACCCACTGTTCCGGAAGGAACTTCGAGACTGCGGTTCTCGCTGACAGCCGCATTGACAGAAGAAGATACCGGCAGGTTGATTGAAAACATCAGAGTGATATGAAACATGTTTTTCTGAGACAATCCGAAGGGGCTTCGGGCCTGCTGCTGTTCTTCTCGGGATGGGGAGCCGAGCCGTGCATGTTCCGCGAAGGTGCAACGGATGAGTCCGCGGCATACGACATTCTGATGCTGTGGGACTACCGGGATATGAGCTTCGATGCCCGGATACTGAGCGGATACAAGGAGGTGCGGGTGCTGGCCTGGTCCATGGGCGTATGGGCCGCCGGTCAGGTACTCTCACGGCCCGGCCTGAATGGCTGTGCAAACGGCATACGGCTGGCTGTCAACGGGACTCCTTTTCCCATACACGACAGGATGGGAATACCGGAAGCTGTCTTTGACGGGACGCTGGCCTCACTCTCGGACAGGACATTGGGCAAATTCCGCAGGCGTATGTGCGGCTCGACGCAGGCTCTGGAGCAACTCCTGTCCTGCGGCCTGACCAGAAGCACGGACGAGCTGCGAGATGAGCTTTCGGCCATACGGGAAGCCGTCCGGCACGGTGCGGACCACGATGCCGATACGTCCAGTCCTTTCCATGCCGTCATTGGCTCAGGCGACCTGATATTTCCCGCCGCCAACCAGACGGAGGCATGGAAAGGGCTGGACGTACCGGTCTCCCTTCTGGACATTCCACACTATGACAGCAGCCTTTTCCGGAAACTGCTATACAAGGAGGACTCATGGACAAACATCTGATACACCAGAGATTTGCCAAGTCCATAAGGAGCTATGCGGAGTATGCGCAGGCCCAGTCGGTCATCGCATCCAAACTGTGCTCCCTGCTGTCATCCGTCCTCGCGGAAGAGCCAGGAAGAGTGCTGGAGGTAGGATGCGGCACAGGAACATTCACCCGCCGCTTCCTGCAGAAATTCCATCCGGAAGAATTGGTCCTCAACGACATTTGCCCAGAAGTGGAAGAAACGCTCTCCGACCTGCTTGTCTCTGCCGACACCGATACGGCATCCGATGGCGGTTTCCTTTCACATACGCCACTTGTCCGTTTCGTCCCAGGAGATGCAGAACTGTGTCCGCTGCCAGGAGACAGGGACCTGATAGTATCCTGCTCGGTCATGCAGTGGTTCGAAGACCCGGGAGCATTCATCGTCCGCTGCCGGACTCTGCTGCGGGACGGAGGCTGCCTTGCCCTTACCACATTTGGCCCTGACAACCTGCAGGAGATAACCTCGGTTACCGGAACCGGACTGAGCTACCTCCCTCTGGAATGGCTCCACGGCCTGCTGACTGACGCCGGACTGAGGGCAGTTCTCGCCGAGGAGGAACACCTCACCCTGAATTTCCCTTCCCCGTCCGATGTCCTGCGCCACCTCAAGCATACCGGCGTGACCGGCATCACCCGTACCGCCTGGACCCGCGGCCGGCTGGAGGAATTCTCAGCCATGTACTCCGCCCGTTACGGCTCAACCGACGGCAGCGTACCCCTCACCTACCACCCCATCTGCCTCATTGCACGGAAAGACTGATTTTTAAAGCACCATCATGAAAGACAACGTATATTTCGTAAGCGGCATCGACACCAACGTAGGAAAAAGCTATGCCACAGGCTATATCGCCCGCACCTGGAACTCCGAAGGCAGGCGTACCGTCACACAGAAACTGATTCAGACCGGAAACACGGACATCTCCGAAGACATAGAGCTGCATCGCCGCATCATGGGCTGCGGACTGCTGGAGGAGGACCGCGAGGGGCTGACCATGCCCGAGATATTCTCCTACCCCTGCTCTCCGCATCTGGCTGCCGAAATAGACGGGAGGGATATCGACTTCGGGAAAATAGAACGGGCGACGGCAGAGCTGAGCAGCCGGTTCGATGCCGTACTTCTGGAAGGAGCCGGCGGACTCATGGTGCCCCTGACACGGCAGCTGCTGACCATCGACTACATAGCCTCCAAAGGATATCCGCTGATATACGTAACCTCCGGCAGACTGGGCAGCATCAACCATTTCCTCCTGGGACTGGAAGCCATACGTCATCGTGGCATACGCCTGCACACCGTAGCCTACAACCTCTACCCGCACGAGGAGGATGACCGCATCAGCCGCGACACCGAGGGCTATATCCGGGACGTGCTTGCGCGCGACTGGCCGGAGACCGGGTTCGTAACTGTTCCAGTGCTTACTGCCCTATCTCCTGAAGCAAGCCGGATACATCATATCTGATGAGGAGTTCCTGACCGGAGACCAGGACATAAAGGCAACCGCCGGAGATATCGAAGTCATAGAATATGCCTCCCTTGGGCAGCGGAATCTCCGCGAGCGGTTCTCCGTCATAGCTGTAGAGACGGACGTACAGTTCCACTTCCGGTTCCCGCAGCCAGTGCAGGGCCGAGATGAATCCGGGGAAAGCCTTGGGCCGGAGCGTCAGACGCTCCCTGTCATTCCCGACATCCACATCGGAGACATCGTCTATACTCTTGCCGTAGATGCAGACTGTCCTGGCATAATCCCCGTCGATGGAAAATATGCTTAGGCTGTTTCTCGTCCGCTCGGCCTCGACCACAAGCCCACGCTCAGGATTGTAGGCATAGTCCCCGTTTATGCTGTTGAAACCCGGGACACTGAAAACCACCATATTGCCGGAGCCCGCCACCCTGCCGGAGCCCTGCGCGGTACTCCGCACCTCCGCCCGGTTGAGCCTTTCCAGCGGCGGTGTCACCTCCGTCTTCCCTTCCCGGGAAAGCACGAAACGCTTTATCGTGTTCTTATCCTCTCCGGCCACCGCTATCAGATATCCGCGGTCGCCTATGGGCAAAGCCTCCAGCAGCCAAGGAGAGCCGTCCAGCTCCAAATCCCTTGTTGCCACCTCCGAAAGCCCGTCCCTGAGCGATGCCGTGACATCCCACTCCACCAGAGTTCCGGCATAATCAGTCCAGCATGCTGTAAGATGTCCGTCCCGATGACTGAACTGGGTCATACTCACCCCATTGAAACTCACAATCTCACCGGGGCCGCGTCCCTCCCGCAGGAACTTTCCGAGGACAGTCTTTCCGTCCAGACTGAGGACAGTCACCCGTCCGGCATTATCATTATTGCTGACTATCAGAAGTGAATCCTTTATCACGAAATCGCTGACTCCAAGTACCGGGATATCCAGCGTATCCCCCTCCGTCAGTTCCCAGGTCACCGGATACTCGTCCTCCACATACACCACGTCATCGAAGGCCAGCGAATTCTCCGGCACCTTCCGCCCGTCACCGCATCCCGTCACCATCAGCATCATGGCCGCTCCGGCCGCCATCACAAACATAGATTTGCTAAAAGTTCCTGCTTTCATTGTAATTATTCAGAATTTAGTTACTACTGTCCTCAAAATTATGACAATTTTTTGAAAAGGCAATCGTGGAATACGAAGCAACGGTAAGCAGAAGAGCACCCTATAAATGCAAGACTCGTATTTTCAATCAGTTATTATCTTAACGAGTATCTTTAGTAGGTCTCGGGAGGCACGGCAAGAACATCGGCTTTCCCCAACTATTTGATTACTGAGCGGTTACGAAAATACCCTGCGCCCGTACTTACCATTGTCACCTAACTGCGAGACGCCAGCCAGCAGCCGCCCCCATCCCGCCACACCCGCTCACTGCCCTACTGCCACTGCCGCCCGAATAACCACCCGAATAAAGAGAGTCCACACGCACCCATATCCCCTTCGGAGCGAAGCAACTAAGCCTCCCCCTGAGGGGAGGTTTGGAGGGGGTCTGATAAAGACAGCGAAGCGTCCCGAGCACAAAAAAAGCCGGCTTGCGCCGACTTTTTTTTGTGCTCGAGACGGGAATCGAACCCGTACGGACATTGCTGCCCACAGGATTTTAAGTCCTGCGTGTCTACCTATTCCACCACTCGAGCGGGAGTTGAGGACCGCAAATGTACATATTTTTTCCTATCCGTCAAGCATTTATTACGATAAAATAAAATCAGGCACAATGCACTGGCGGGCACCTGCCTCAGATTACCCGCGCTTACGGTAGCTGAGGACAGCCCAGCCGATAATGACCACGAAGAAGGCCAGCAACGGGTAGACGTACGGGAGGATGTCCCGGAACGTACTGCCCTTGAGGTAAATCATCCGGATTATCTCGGCGAAATAGGTAAAGGGGTCGAAAAGGGATATGATCCGTGCCCACTCCGGCATGCTGCTGATGGGGGTGAAGATGCCGCACATGAGGATGAAGACGATAATAATGAAGAATATCATGAACATCGCCTGCTGCATGGTGCTGGAGTAGTTGGAAATAATCAGACCCAGACCGGAGATGCCGAAGATGAAGAGCAGGGACAGACCGTACAGCAGGAGGACGCTGCCCTCGGGACGCAGGCCGTAGAGCAGCCAGGCGACCACCATACCGACACTCAGCACTATGATGCCAATGACCCAGTACGGAATGAGCTTGCCTACGATGAAGGTAATCTTGGGGACGGGGGTGACGTTGATCTGCTCGATGGTGCCGGCCTCTTTCTCTCCTACGATGTTCATCGCCGGCAGGAATCCGGTAATCAGGGCTACCACCAGCATTATCAGGGCCGGAATCATCGGCAGCTTGTAGTCCATCGTGGGGTTGAACCAGTAGTAGGAGTCAACGGATATGCCGCCGGGTGCCGTCAGCGTCACGGCGCCCCGCTCAAGGTTCACCTCCTCGGTAAAGTCCAGCACTATGACATCGAGATAAGACGTTCCGAGGCTGGCCTTGGTTCCATTGACCGCATTGGCCTCGATCAGAAGAGAGCTGCTGCCCTCCGAAAGCAGGGACGTCTCGAATCCGTAAGGCACTTCGAGGATGATGTCAGCGTCCCCGAACTCCACCTGCTCCAAGGCATCGTCCGAGCGCATGAAGACCCCGGTAATATCGAAATACTCGGTCGAGGCTATCTTCTCGGTCAGCAGCCGGGAGAGGTCCGAGCGGTCGTTGTCCACAACGGCCACATTGACGTTCTTGATCTCCATGGTGGTGGCCCAGGGAAAAACGAGCATTACCAGCACGGGCAGAGCTATGACGATGAAGAGGATGAAAGGGTCCCTCGCCATCTGCTTGAATTCTTTCTCTATCAGATACTTTATCATAGCCTGTCCTTGAATTTAAACACACTCAGTCCGGTGATCACAGTCAGGAAGCCGCACAGAATCAGCACTGCGTCAAGGCAGTAGCGGATTCCGAGGCCTTGGATCATCATCACCTTTATAGAGTCAATATACCATTTGGCCGGTACGCAGTAGGATACCCACTGCAGCACCTTCGGCATGCTCTCGATAGGGAAAAGCATGCCCGAGAGCAGCATCGTAGGCAGCATCAGCACCATTCCCGAAATAAGTATCGCTACCTCCTGCTTGGACACCAGGGTAGATATCAGGATACCTATGGACAGTGACACGAGGATGAACAGCAGCGAGACCAGCACCACCCACATCAGGCTGCCGGAAATCGGCACCTTGATCAGGAACACCGACAGGCAAAGCACTATCAGCAGGATAAATGCCGAAACAACGAAGTAGGGTATCGCCTTGGCCAGTATCACTGAGAAAGGTTTCACGGGAGAGACCAGCAGCACCTCCATCGTCCCCCTCTCCTTCTCGCGGACTATGGATACCGATGTCATCATCGCGCACACGAGCATGAATATCATGCCCATCACTCCGGGCACGAAGTTGAAGGCGCTCTTCATCTGCGGGTTGTACATCATGCGGGTGGAAGTGGATATGGTCACGGGAGATACTGAATCTACGGAAGAACCTCCTGCCGATGACTGATTGAGTGCCGCCTCCTGCGCCAGTTCCTTCTGGAAGGAGGAGACTATGCTGCTGACGTAGAATACAGCCATCGACCCGATATTGGTATTGGAGCCGTCCACTATGATCTGAAGGCGACCGTCCCCGTCGTGGACCGCACGATGATAAAAATTGTCCTCGAATACCAGGGCTATATCAGCCGAGTTGGAGCGGAAAGCATCCAGCACCCCGTCCTCCCCGTCCAGGAAGGCAGTCACCGTGAAATACTCGCTGGCATCTATCTGGCTGACGAGACGCGATGTAGCCGCATCCCGCGAAGGGTCATAGACCGCCACCTTGACATCCTTGATCTCCGTGGACAGGGCGAAACCGAACAGGACAATCATCACCACCGGCATCACGATGAGCACCATCAGTGTCCTCGTATCCCGGAGAATGTGGTTGAATTCCTTGCCCACAAACGACATGAACCGCTTAAAATCCTTCATCTTTCCCATATCATCATTCCTCCCTTCTGGCCCGCCCGGCGAGCATTCTGAATACTTCGTCCATACCCGAGGCCCCGTACCGCTGCTTGAGGGCAGCCGGCGAGTCGAGCGCCTCTATCCTGCCGTCCACCATAATCGACACACGGTCACAGTACTCAGCCTCATCCATGTAGTGGGTCGTCACGAATACCGTGATGCCCCTCTCGGCAGCATCGTAGATCATCTCCCAGAACCCGCGGCGGGTCGCCGGATCCACTCCTCCCGTAGGCTCGTCGAGAAAGACGATCCTCGGTTCATGGAATATTGCCACTGAAAATGCCAGCTTCTGCTTCCATCCCAGCGGCAGGTCCCGCACCATCCGGTCCCTCTGCTCCATCAGGTCGAGCCGCTGCAGCAGTTCCTCTGTTTTTTCCGCGATGTCATGGTCCTTCATGCCGTAGATACCTCCGAAGAGGCGGATATTCTCCCAGACCTTGAGATCCTCGTAGAGAGAAAATTTCTGGCTCATATACCCGATGACTTTCTTGAGCCGCTTGACCTCCCAGTTGTACTGAAGGTCGTAGCCTGCCACCACGGCCCTGCCTCCGGTAGGCTTGCTCAGGCCGCAGAGCATCTTCATGGCCGTGGTCTTGCCCGCGCCATTGGCTCCCAGAAAGCCGAAAATCTCCCCTTTATTGACTGAAAACGAGATATGGTCCACCGCCGTAAAGTCCCCGAAACACTTGGTCAGGCCCTCGGTACGGATGACCTCCCCCTCCCGGAGGAAATGATCGTCCTCCCGGCCCAGCAGCTCACGGATGCGTTTCCTGGTATTTTCCCCTCTGCTCATGATTGTTCCTCCAGTGTGTCCAGATACATGTAACAGTCCTCCACATTGGGACGCGCCGGCTTGATGGAAAGGTCGCTGTGGCCCTTGGCGTGAAGGGATGTGTTCAGAAGATTGATCTGCGCCTCGAGGGACAGGTCACTGGGCCGCATGACCACGTGATGGGTATCTCCGAAGGCAAAACAGCTGAATACCTGCGGTATCCGTCGGATATCCCGAAGCAGGGAGGGCATGCGGGAACCGCTGACGGCCAGCAGTGGAAGGGTAAATTTGGAAATAATATCGGCGGGAGTGTCGGTATCCAGGAAAACGCCTTTGCGTATCAATGCTATCCTGTCGCATAGTGTCGCCTCATCCATATATGGAGTAGAAACCACTATCGAAAGTCCCTGAGCCTTGAGGCGGCGCAGCATCGTCCAGAACTCCTTGCGGGATACAGGGTCCACACCGGTGGTGGGCTCGTCGAGGAAGAGGACGTCCGGTCTGTGAATCAGGGCGCAGGAAAGGGCCAGCTTCTGTTTCATACCGCCGGAAAGAGCTCCTGCCTTACGTTTCCTGAACGGCTCCAGGTAGGAGTAGATGTCCTTGACCAGGTCATAGTTCTCCTCGAGAGTGGTGCCGAAGAGGGTGGCGAAGAAACGGATATTCTCCTCCACGCTCAGGTCCTGGTAGAGAGAGAAACGGCCCGGCATATAGCCCACGCGACGGCGTATCTCATGGTAATCCCGCACGACATCGAAGCCCAGGACCCGGGCGCTGCCTCCGTCGGGGAGAATCAGGGTCGTCAGAATCCGGAAGATGGATGTCTTGCCGGCTCCATCGGGTCCGATGATACCGAATATCTCCCCCTCGGAGACCTTGAAGGAGACTCCGCGGAGAGCCTCGCTGCTCCCGTACCGTTTGATGAGATTATCTGCCTCTACACTGTACATTGCGATGATCTTCAGAACTTCAGGTCGCCGTACATGCCTATCTTGACATAGCCGTCGTTGACGAAAGAGACCTTGATGGCGTAGACCAGGTTGGCCCGCTCGTCCCGGGTCTGGATAGTCTTGGGGGTGAACTCGGACTGGTCCGATATCCACGACACCGTACCCTCGTACTCACGGACTCCGTCCTCGCCGGAGTCGGCGAACACCCTCACCTTCTGGCCCACCTTGATGGCCGTAAGCTGGGAGGCGGTGATGTAGGCCCGCAGGTTCATCCTACGCAGGTCGGCTATCTTAAACAATGGTTTGCCGGCAGCCGTCAGTTCTCCGGCCTCGGCATATTTGACCAGTACGGTTCCGTCTATCGGTGAGGTTATCCGGCAGCGGCGCAGGGATTCCTCGACCTGGTCGATCTGGGCCCGGTAGGAGGCGGCCTCAGCCTCGGCTATGGTATTGTTCTGGGCAATATCAGCCTCTGTGGCTGCCAGCTGGGTCTCCAGCAGCTTGATGGCGGAGGTAATATCGTCCAGCTGCTTGGTGTTGGCGGCATCCGCGGCTATGAGCTTACGCACCCGGTCGGCCTCCCTGCGGTTGACCTCTATCTGTTCCTTGATGTAGGCAGTCTGGGTCTCCACATCCCGGCGGCGGCTGAGTGCAGCCTCCACTCCGGCCTCGAGCTGGCGTTTCTGCAGGTAAAGCTGGAGGGTATCCACCAGACCGCAGTCCTGTCCGGCGACGAGCATCCCGCCCTCATTCACGTTCAGGGAGAGAATGCGTCCTGAGGCCTCGGAAGAGACCGTCACCTCGGTGGCCTCGAATGTACCCGAGGCATCGTTGGTTCCGTCTGTGTCCTTGCATGAGACGGCTGTCGCCAGCACTGCGCCGGCTACCACCGGCAGGAAGTATATCCATCTGATTTTTTTCATGATATAGATGTCGTTTCGTTTATAATCGGTCTAACTGTTCTTTATCGTCTTGAGCTCGTAAATAGCCTTCATCATCTCTATCTGGTGCATGATGAGCTGCTTGCGGGCCACGTTCTCCTTGTTGATCTCCGTTATCAGGTCGGAGGCGTTCTTGGTACCGTTCTCCACTCCTGCGGCGGTGGACTCGCGGATATTCTCCCGGAGTTCCACGATCCTCTCGTCATCCTCCACTGTCTTGAAATAGCGCTGTATCTCAGCCACCTGCTCCTGTACCTGGAGGTTGGTGTTGAAGAGGAATGTCTCGCGTACCGAATTGACCTGCTCCTTCGAGTAGCTGACTATCTTCTTGCCGTAGCCGAGACTGTACAGCTGGCTGATATTCCACACCAGGCGGATACCGCCGATAGCGAAGGGCTGGAAACTGTTGTCCATCATATTGAGTCCGGGACGTCCGTAACCTCCGCGGATGAAGAGGCTGAACTGGGGCAGACCTCCGGCGGTCCAGTAATCGAGCTGGGTGTCGATTTCCAGCTCCTGAGCCTTGTACAGATCCAGCTCCGGGCGGCGTATCTCGGACGCAATCAGGGCATTGAGCATCTGTTCCTTGTCTGCGCCCTCAGGGACCGGCATCACCAGCATGGAAGCATCGTCTATCCTCACGCCGGTCATCAGGGTAAGCACCCGCAGATAGGCATCCAGCATCGAGGTGAGCTGGTCCCGGCTCTGCCTCTGGGTGATGCGCTCGACCTCTATCAGGTCCAGGTCGGAGGCATTGGCCACCCCGTTGGCGATACAGCCCTCGATGCGGGCGTATTCCCTCTCCAGTTCCTCCATCATGATATCCACCTGCCGGATCTGCTGGTCGAGGTACAGGATACCAAAATAGAGGTCATTGACCTTCTCCTTCAGAGAATACATGTTGATCTCCTGCTGAGCCATGTCCACATCGGCCTTCGCCCGGATATTGGCCCGGTTCGCCGCTATCATTCCTCCGTCCCAGAGCACCTGCGACAGCTCGATGATGGCCGCGTACTGGTCCTTGCTGAACGTCGGCATCTCTATCCCGTAGGCACTGAGGTCAAAGGGGAACTCCAGCACGTCTGTCTGCCAGGAGGCCGAACCCTGAAGGGATATCTGGGGGAAATAGTTCATGTAGGCGTTCTTCAGGGTGTACTCCTCCGTCAGATCCAACAATTCGTAACGCTTTACCAGAGGGTAGTTCTCCTGGACGAGGGTGTAGCACTGCTCAATCGTGTAGACAGTCGCGGAATCCGGGCCAAGCGGCTGCTCCGGCACGCTCTGCATTGACGTTTCTGCCACCGGACCGGCTGCCGTCACCCTCTCCGATGTCTGCCCGGATGCTCCGGTAGCCGGGAGAAGAGCCGCAGCAGCAACTGCCGCCGTCAGTATATATCTTTCTATCGCTTTCATGGTTTGAGACTTCCAATTATTGTTCTGATTATTTCCTGCTTGCGCTGGGCGATGAAATCCTCCCTGTTGGCATCGGTTATGAAGCCCATTTCCTCAAGGAAGGGCAGGAGCACAAAGAATGTCACTACCAGCGAAAACATATTGAGCGTCAGATTCATCGTATCCGTACGGCGGATACGGCCGCTCTCAACCTCCCCGCCGATCTTCGCCTCGAGACTGGCCACAGCCTCGGCACAGAGGGAGACAATGCTGTCCTTAAGGGTCTGACGCTGCTCCGCATTGACGGCGAACTCGCTCAGAAATATGAAGGGCAGGCGGCGGTTGTCCGCCATCAGGTCGAAGAGACGGGATGTACGGACGGATATAAGCTCCTCGAACGGAAGTTCCTCATCCTCCCGCTGGACTATGCAGCCTATGAACTGGTGGAACTTCGCCTCGAAGATCTTCGAGAAAAGATTCTCCTTTGTCCTGAAATAGTAGTGCACCAAAGCCTGGGTGCAGCCGGTCTCCCGGGCTATCTCGGTCATGCTGGTGAGATTGTACCCCTTGCTGAGAAAGAGCCTCTCCGCACTCGCGAGTATCCGTTCCTCCATGCTGCTGTCGCCGCCCTCCCGGCCTTCTTTGTCGTCCTTGTCTTTCATCGCGTATTTAATAAGCAATTAAATGATTTATTAAATGCAAATATAATACCATTTTCCGTTTCTCTTGCAAGTTTTTGCTACTTTTGCGGCCGCTTTCCCAAAACACGGCAGATATGACTTTAAGAGAATACGTACCTTTCTATAAACGAAACCTGAAAGTGGCCTTCCCCGTGATGATTACCCAGGCCGGGCAGGTGCTGGTGCAGCTGGCGGACAACATCATGGTCGGGCACCTCGGTGCGGCCCAGCTGGCCGGCGTGTCATTTGCCAACGCCATCATCATGATCGGGCTGGTCTTTGCGATAGGTTTTGCACAGGGAGTGACCCCGGTGGTGGGACAGCACTTCGGCAAGGGTGACGGAAGGGCCGTGGCAGTGGCCCTGAGCAACTCGGCAGCCCTCAACGCCATAATGGCAGTGGTCCTCACCTGCATCATGCTGACCGTAGGCGCCTTCATGGGCCGCATGGGGCAGGACCCGGAAGTACTCGGGTACGCCAGGCAGTACTACTTCATCATCGTCTCCGGATTCATCCCGATGATCGCATTCTTCAATGTACGGTTCTTCTCGGAGGGCATCGGCAATACCCGCAACGAGATGTGGATCACGATAGGCACCAATATCCTCAACATTTTCCTGAACTGGGTACTCATCTACGGCAAGCTGGGCGCCCCCGCCCTCGGTGTAGCCGGAGCAGCATGGTCCACCCTCATATCCAGGATATTGGGTGCAATAGCCTTCCTGATAATCCTGTTCCGGGTAGAGGAGTACCGCAAGTTCGTCAGGCTCACCCCCCGTCATGCGGTACACCTGCGGGAAATGCTCCGCCAGCTCAAGCTCTCCCTCCCCATATCGCTGCAGAACCTATTGGAAGTAACTGCTTTCAGTTTCGCCGCCATCATGGTCGGCTGGATGGGCAAATACCAGCTGGCAGCTCATCAGATAGCCCAGAATCTGAGTTCCCTGTCATTCATGATAGCCACCGGCATCGGGGCCGCCGCCACCATCCGCGTGTCGCACCAGTTCGGAGCGGGCCGCCGCGAAGACGCATACCACGCGGGCATAGCAGCGGTACACATGGCCGTGGCCATCATGGTCAGCTTCGGTATTCTGTTCATCAGCCTGCACAGGGTCATACCCTTTATATATACTGAGGATCCGGCCGTCATTCCGATAGCCGGAAGACTGATTATCATACTGGCACTCTATCAGGTCTTCGACGCCGTACAGCTGGCCAGCCGCTCATCCCTGCTGGGACTCAAGGACATCAACATCCCCACAGTGTTCTCAGGCATCTCCTACTACATCATCTGCCTGCCGAGCGCCTACCTCCTCGGATTCACCTTCGGACTGGGACCTGACGGAGTATGGATCGGCCTGCTGCTGGGACTGGCCGTTGCCGCGCTGCTGTTCAATGTAAGGTTCCGCCGCGTCTGCCGGCGCTACATCACGAATTCCCGCCAGGCCTCGCCGTCCCACCTGGAGGAATAGGCCTCCGGTTCCTGGTCGTAGAGCGGTCACGGCAAGGTGCACAGGTCCTGGCGCATGGCTAAACGAGGATTGTCCAGGGAACAGGGAAATGAACGAAAATGAATCGTCGGCACGGGGCAAGTCGGGGACTGGCAGATAATCAGGCAGTTAGAAAGTTGCGCTGTGGATGCTAGCGGTTTCAAAATCGAGGAAAGCACAGGCCGGTTCTATTATGCACTGAATGTCTGATGGTTACGAAAACGGGGCGTGCGGGCATTTCCGGTTGATGTCCGGGGTATCTGGGAAATGGCGGGTTCGGGTGGGGGAATCTTGGGGCGGAGGGGCCCTCACCGGGGATTTGCTCCTGGCGGTCGCACATCCGCGGACGATTGAGCAGGGAAGCCTCACCGGGGGGATTTGCTCCCTGAAAGTATGTCTACTGTGAATCACATTCTGCGCGACAGTTACTTTCGTAAACTATTGATTATCTTATTGATATAGCAATATATCCGCCATCCTGCCTGTGAATTTATTTATTGCCCCAGATGAGCCGTTCAGTATTATGTTTGCGGAAAATTTTCACAGACACGACACGAACATGAATATGAATATGAACATGCCATCACGCTTAACCGCCATCCTCCTATTGACCGCCGTATCCGCGCTCTGCGCCTCGGCCTCCCCCCGCGACCTCAAAGGAAAAGTGACCGACCCGTCCGGAGCTCCCGTTGAGTCGGCACTCGTCGTCCTGATGTCCGGGACAGACAGCACCGTCATGGATTTTACATACGCCGACACCTCCGGATTCTTCTCACTTGACGGCATTTCCGACAGGGCATTTGTAGAAGTATCCTTCATAGGATTTGAAAAGGTCCTGAGACCGGTGACTGAAGATTTCCTGACCATAGTCCTGGAGCCGTCCGTGGAGCGGCTGGACGAGGTGACGGTTACCGCCAGCAGGGGGCTCGTGGACAGGCGTCCGGGCAAGCTGGTCTACTCGCCTCCGGCAGAGGTGGCCGCTGCGGTAAACGCATATACTATCCTGGGATACACGCCGCTTGTGACCGTCTACCGTGAAAACGTCTCGGTGGTGGGCGGGAAGAACGCTGAGATATGGATAGACGGCCGCAAGCCTGTGATGGGACAGGAGGCGGCAATGGACATCCTGCGCAACACCTCCGCTGACAGAATCGAGAAAATCGAGGTCGTCACCTCTCCCGGAGCGTCCTTCAGGGCTGCTGCCGGCAAGGCCGTAATCAATATCGTGTACAAGAAGGAACCCGGCCGGGGATTTGACGGAAGCGCCAGCGTCGAGGGCATATACCAGTTCAATAAAGTCTCGCCCCAGGCGTCTCTGAACATGGGCTATGCCGGGGAGAAACTTATCGTCTCGGGCAACATCGGGTTCCGCAACACCAGCTCCCTCCTGGAGCAGGACGACGCCTATCACTACCGCGACACCGATGAGGACATCAGCTACATATCCAGTACCTGCCGCAATAACTGGCTGCTCAACGGCAATCTGAACCTGAGCTATGATTTCAATTCCAAAAACCGGCTGGGAGCATCGCTAGCCCTCGGAGGAGCCTGGCAGGACAGCGACGGCAGCACCTATACCGACTATGCAAGGCACGGCGCTTTGGAGAGACGTACACTGGTCTTGTCTGTCTCTGACAATCCCAAGGTGAAACCCTCGGTCGGAGCCGCACTGTACTACAACCTCAAGACTGACGACATGGGCAGCAACCTGGACCTCAGCGTTAACTACTCCTCCTACAGCAGCAATCTTCTCAACGGCACGGACATCTCCGGGACATCCTCCTCCGGGGCGGACTCTCTCTTCCAGAGCTACAGGCAGCACACCGTCCATGACTTCCGGACTGTGGAGGCAAAAGCCGTCTACGAGCATGACTTCGAGGACGGCAGCATCCTGAAAGCCGGTCTGGAGAACTCCACGGCCTTCCTCTCCAACGACTTCCTCAGGACAGACCTGGACGTGCTGACAGGTGACTATATCCGCAACGACCGTTACTCCAATCTTTTCCGTTACGATGAGAACATAAGCAGCGCATACATATCCTACGACAGGCAGTGGAACGATGCCATCTGGTCTGTCATAGGGGTAAGAGGCGAATACACCGGCATCAAGGGAGACCTCAGGACCACCGGGGAGACCTTCCGCCAGAGCTACCTCAATGTCTTCCCCTCTGCAAGCCTCATGTTCGACTTCGCGGAAGGCATGCACAGCATCTCCGTGGACTACGCCATGGGCATCGAAAGACCGTTCTACTCCGACCTCAACCCCTTCGAGACATGGACGACCGAGAACACGTTCACCTCCGGCAACATCCGTTTAGGACCCTCCCTGTCCCACGAGGTGACCCTGACCTATGCCCTGATGTTCGATTACATGGTGGGAGTCAGCTATTACCGGCTCTCGGACGCCATGTTCGACTATGACGAGTATGTCGGAGGAAACATTATGAAGACTTCCGTAGGCAACTTCGGCACAAACGACATCGTCATGTTCTTTCTGAACCTGAACCAGAGCATGTTCAACGGAATATGGCAGATTACCGTAGATGCCGGGGCCGACTACGAGAGTGTCCGGGCCAATATCGCCGGTGACGATATGTCCTACACAGTCTGGAGCTGGTCGGCAGGAATAAAGAACCTCATCAACCTCTCCAGAAATCACGGCATCAACATGTCCCTGAACTACAGCTACGCCTCCCCCACGAGATCCCTGACATGGGAAATCCCGGACAGGCACCAGCTGGGCTTCTCCTTCTCCAAGCAGTTCGGTTTCGGAGGGACGATAAGCATAGACGCCGTGGACATACTCGGAAGCTTCGGTCCAAGGTTCTTCTCCACGGACAGCTACTCGTACAGGCGTAACCTCCAGACCTATCCCGGACTCTTCATACTCACTTACAGGCAGACCTTCGGGGATAAATCTGTCAGAAAAGCATCGAACCGCTCCGCCGGCGGACTTCAGAGCAGGATTAAAAGCAACTAACCCTTAAACAAAACAACTTATCTTAAATTGAAAACTGAGATGTCCGTAAAATTTGTTATTTTCGCTTCGTGAACTTATGCGTAAATACAACAATGACGCAATTGCTTAGAATTGCAGCAGCATTTCTCTACATAGCATTGTTATTGCACAATGAGCCCAGTTACGGACAATCAGGCGGAGAGCCGGACTGTCAAGGACGGGTCATTGTGGATTTCATGGGGACACCCCTGCTCACCGGAAACGAATACAGCAGGATTATTGGCAATGCGATGGACTCGCTTTCCTCACATGGCAGACATCCGGTACTGGAAGATTGGGCCGATTCTGTTGAAATGTTTCTGGACAATGCGTGCTTCAGCGGTACGGAGGACAGCATCGTATTCTATATGCTCAGCCACGAAGCCGCGATGGCCGGGCAGGACTGGCAGAGGGCGTACCATAGCCTGAGCCGGTTGGAGCATATCACGGACAGCATCCGGTTCGAGGAACTTCACCGTCAGGTACACAGTCTGAGCAATGCCCTTAACAAGGCGGAAGAGGAAGACAAAGAACCGAATCCACACTTGGGACTTAGTGTAGCCATCATCATGCTTTCTGCGGCAGTTCTGATCTTGACGGCCGCGACATTCACTCTTTACGGCAAGCTGCGCAAACAGAGAAAAATAACGTCCCTCCATGCTTACATCTCCAGGGACATTGAAGAAGAATCGGTCAGACAGAAAGACGAAATCCGGGAACTGGAAGGGGGAATGCAGAAAATGAGGGAGCGGCAACGGCAGGAAGAAAGGGCACGGAAGGCCTTGGCGGTGATGCTGCAGCAAAGACAGGGCGGAGGTGAGGAACTGATCGGATTTACCGGGGAACTGCTCAAAATCACGGGTGAGCTGGCAAACATCTACTACGAATCTTCCACACATCCGGAGACCTTGGCAAAGAGGGTGAAGGAAACCCTCGGGGACGGGCTGGGCGGCGGTAAGGCGTTTGACCGCATAGGGCTGCTGGTCGAAGTCTCCTATCCCGGCTTCATGCAGAGTCTTACTGATGAGTTCCCCTGGCTGACCGATGAAGACAAGTTCCTGATATCCCTGATGATATGCGGAATTTCCTCAAGCGCCGCCTGCGTCATCCTCAACACTGGCCTCAACCAGCTCAACATCCGCAAGACGCGGCTCGCCAAGAAGATGAACACCCAGGACAGACTTTCGATATACCTGCGCGACAGACTTTACAACTGGAACTGTAAGTAACTGGTTTCCCAACATTTTACGTCAGGACAAAACTTTCAACCCACATCCCCGCACGGTGCTGAAAATCTGTATCTGAAAGTTTTTATATTTTCGCAATCACAACATTTTCAAGCCATTAGCCCACATATCCTGCAACTCTTTCTTCCTTGACACCGGGTATGCGTCCCACTATCTTTGCGGAAACATCAAACCCGACCCGTTATGAAAAAATCCGCATTGATCCTTTCACTCCTGCTTCTGTCTGCGCTTACCGTCTACGCTGCCGGACCGTTGTCCGTCAAAGGGAGAGTAATAGACAGGCAGGGGCGGCCCGTCCCCGCCGCAGTGGCCGTCCTGATTTCCCCGGAAGACAGTTCCGTGCTCAATTTTACCTACGTCGATACCTCCGGCTGTTTCGCATTCGAAATGAGAAGCAGTCCGGCAGAGCAGATTATCGTCGAGGTGTCCTGCATGGGATATGAAAAAGTCAGACTCACCGTCACTCCTCCCAAGTCCAATCTTGTCGTGACCCTGGAGCAGTCCTCCGAGACTCTGGCTCAGGTAACTGTCACAGCCGACAGAGGCACGGTCAGCCGACGTCCCGGCAAGCTGGTCTATTCCCCGCCGGCTGAAATCGCCTCGGCCTCCGATGCATTCTCCATGCTCGGCTATGCCCCGCTCGTGACCGTAAGCCGGGAGTCGGTGACAGTCTTAGGAAACAAAAAGGCTGAGATCTGGGTAGACGGCCGCAAGCCGGTCATGAGCCAGGAGGCGGCGATGGATATCCTGCGCAACACACCGGCAGAGAAGATTGAGAAAATCGAAGTGATAACCTCTCCGGGGGCCGCATACAAGGCCTCGGCCTCCGGGGCGGTCATCAACGTGGTGTACAGGAAGGAGCCGGGACAGGGACTGGAGGGAAGCGCCAGCCTGAGAGGCACGTACTATGCGCGGAAAGTCTCCCCGGAAGCAGCAGTCGGGCTCAGCTGGGCGGGGGAGAAACTGGCAGTGTCGGGTAATCTCGGATTCATCAACAACGGCAGCCGTATCGACCGGACCGAGCATTACAGATACTTCGACACAGGCCAGGACATCGAATACAGGTCACAGGGGAAAAGCGACATGTACATGTTGCACGGTAATCTGAACCTGACATACGACATCAATCCGAAAAACACGATAGGAGCCTCTCTCGCCATGGACGGTGACTGGACAGACATCCGCGACGAAACAGTCACAGACTATCTCCGCGACGACATTCTGACGCATAGTTCCCTCGTTTCTTCCATAACCGGCAACCCTGTGGTAAAGCCGGGTATAGGCTCCGAACTGTACTACAATTTGAAAACAGACGGACGGGGCAGCAGTCTCGACATAAGCGCCAACTATTCTGCATACTACGACAACTCCCGCATCGGCACCGACATCACAGGAGACACCCCTCAAAACTGGATTCAGCAGACAGTCCAGGATTTCCGGGCTGCCGAAGCAAAGGCGGTGTACCGGCATATCTTCAGCGACGGAAGCATCCTGAACAGCGGACTGGAGCATACCTCGACACTACTCGACAACAGCTTTTTCAGAAGCGACAGCACAGACTGGAACAACCGCTTCCTGTACCGTGAGCATATTTCCGGCGCATACATCTCCTACGACCGCCAGTGGAACGAAGTTCTGTGGAGCACGGCCGGCCTGCGCGGAGAATACACCCGCATCTCCGGCAGACAAGAGGCGACCGGAGAGGAGGTGAGCCAGAGCTACTTCAATCTGTTCCCGTCCGCCTCGGTGATGCTGAATCTCGATGAGGGGAAACACAACCTCATGCTGGACTACAGGATGAACATCGACCGGCCTTACTACACCCATCTCAATCCGTTCAGGATATGGACCACGGAGAATACCTTCAGCACCGGCAATCCGCAGCTGAGCGCCGCACTGGCCCATGAGCTGATGCTGAATTATACTTTTCTATACGACTACACCGTCGCCGTAATGTGGATGAATTCCGGCAACGCCATTTTCGACTACGACGAATACATCGGGAACGATGTAATGAAGTCCTCCACCGGTAATTTCGGAACCCACAACATGCTGCATCTGACAGCCGATATCAACAAACGCCTGTTCAACGGCATCTGGGAGATCCGCCTGAACGCCTCCGCAGGCTACGAGACCCTTGATGCCGCTCTCGGTGAGACCGACATGTCCTACTCTACATGGTACTGGATGGCGGACCTGCGCAACACTGTGAACCTCTCCCGGCAGCACGGCCTGCTCATGACCCTCTCCTACAGCTACAGCTCCCCCATGCGCTCCCTGACCTGGGAAGTACCTGAGAGGCACTATCTGAATCTCTCCATCTCCAAACAGTTCGATTTCGGAGGCACACTGAGCCTCGAGGCCACCGACCTGCTCGGCACCTTCGGCCCGCAACATTTCTCCACCGCGGCCTACACCTACCACCGCGACTGGCAGACCTGGTCCGGCCTCGTAACCCTCTCCTGGCGCCAGAGCTTCGGCCGCAAATACGTCCGTCAGGCCGAGGACCGCTCTGCTGGCGGTCTATCGAAAAGAATCAAATAACCTTTTTATTCACATTTAAATCCATTTAATTATGTCAAAAAATCAATTAGAGAAAATAGAGGAATTTATTTCTTCTATTGAAAATGAAGAGATTGGTGAAAAAACACAATCCTTCGTAAATAGGGACTGTCGTAAAAAGAATAAAACTTTATAAAGAATTGATTGCCAATGTAATATAAAATTTGT